>Ga0209639_1000790_pt1 | contig 38966 bp, 30 predicted proteins | sample EPASupsiteHSE605_FD_187268 | JGI IMG/M metagenome (GOLD analysis project Ga0209639, IMG submission 187268) | Bioremediated contaminated groundwater from EPA Superfund site, New Mexico - Sample HSE6-05 (SPAdes) (version 2) | ecosystem: Environmental > Aquatic > Deep subsurface > Groundwater >... | reverse complement strand
GTATTCTTTCTTTTCATGAGGCACTGCTACGAGATTAAATTTTGTTCCATTTTCATTAAACTTGTATTCAAAAACAGTTGGTTTATGCCCATTTTCTTTTTTGAATTTCTCGAGTTCCTTTTTGATTTTTTTATTGGATTTACATGCAATAACAAAGTTTATTTTTAGTTTGGTCAATACAGAAATAGTTTCATCATTACAAAATTCTTTGTCTAAATGTACTGTTCCAATTTTTACATTCATTTCTTCTAATCTTTTAAACAAAAGTTCAATGAGTACTGAATAATCCTTTTTAAGGGCACTGATAGGGATCACATCAAGTGTAAGTTTGTCTTTTCCAATAATGTCCAGCGTACAATATTCATATCCCCATGAAGTTCCATTTTTAGGTTTCATGCCTCTAATTAAGGGTGTATTTTTATCACCATAAAATGGTATATGATGAAAATCGATAGCAATATCATGAACTTTACCTTCAAGTTCCATCATTTTGAATGTTTTAAGATTAATAGTTCTGAATGTAGAAAGGATGTCTTCAATTTTATTGCAATTGAGATAATTAAAAATAGTATCTGCTGAAGGTATCTTTGCTTCAGGATATTTACGTTTGAGATCATTGCTTGCAGATTCAAGAGAATTAGAAGTAGACGTTGCTGCGTGTAATAAGACATTTAGGACTTTTTCAAATTCATAATTTGCATTCGATGGCAATTTTATTATATTATGTTTACTAAACATTTCAAATGCAGTTGTCAACAAGCTAACACTGCATGTAGGGGTCATGGATTCGTTTTTTTGCACACATTCGAATTCCTTGATCCTACATAATTAATTTTAGGTAGAGTGAAAATATTAAATACTGTTTTTGAATTGGCATTCAGAACTTGGGTAATTCGGAACTACTGTTAATGGCGAAAAAAACTGCATTTGAATTTTAAACACATAACCAATATTTATATTTTATGCAATTTGTGAGAAATAATTCTACAAAATGCTAACTTTTTAAACATATATAACATTATTTGAGTTCTCACAGCTAGATTCCGTATTTGAAGGCATTTAGCAGTAATTTTTTAAAGGCTTTAGATGTAATTTTTTGGCAAAATAATCATTTGTAATCTATTTTTTCGCTTTTAAAGTATTTTTATCAATTTTGGCAAAACCTCATCTAAATTCGATCTTACGTGTCTAATTAAAAAGATAATACATTGAATCTTAAGTCAAAAACTGAAACTATCGGATAAAACAGGCCTGTTTTATATCAAAATTTTTATTCTTTTAATTTAAGTAATCAAGCCAAAAATAATTATCTTTTCTTCCATCCGAAAAGGAGGATTTAAATTACACCTCCATTGGTTCTGGAATTCGGAATATTTTCTTCCCATGCAAATATGTCTATTGATACTGATTTCTTTGGTGGATATTTAAGGCAAAACCTCTTTCCATTGGAAATAAACGGGTCTTCACCATAACTATTAATACCGTGTACTTCCATTGCATCTACTGCAAATATGGCTTAAAATTAAAGGTTTATGTACCAAAATTTCACAAAAATTTGAATGAAGATGATCCGGAATATAGATTTTATCAGGGCTTGAAAACTGCTCAACTTGTGCGACTTGCCCGTCATTTTACCCCAACATGGTGTAAAGAGTAATATTTTCAGGCATTAACTTTCAGGCATTAACTTTCAGGCATTAACTTTAAGAAATATGCATCATCTATCCCCTCTCTTCATGATCTGGAATCTTACTTTTCGAATCTATCCTCCGCGTCGATGACCATCTAAAAACCTTAGTAATCATGATAAAAATCCATAATAAAAATTGCTGCAACTATTGTAAAAATTGTTATTAATAATTATGAAAAGTACTGGTTTCATCATAGTGTCACGTCAACTAAAAATTGTCGAAGTGAATTGGTAATAGGTTGGATAAAATTCTCACATTTTTATCCGACACTTCAGGATTGACGCGACAATAGGTTTCATACAATAATTATCTGAGTGCTATGCAGTAACTATTACAATATTAATCTAAAGCTTGTCCAGTATTATGACTATCTAAAATTAAAATTATTTGATCAGGAGAGTACTAAAAAAGAGAGCTTTAAAAGAATCAACAGTAGTAAATTCAGTTAACTGAAAATTGGCGGCAGTATGTTAGAATTTTCCCTGGTTTTCAGGAAACATAAACGCCTAAAAAGCTTAATTTTTGAAGACAATTAGATCTCAGAAGGTCTTAATATTCAGAATTACAGCAAGTTTGGAATTAAAACTGCAGGTTTTTCTTGCGGCTGAAGATTTGGAAAATATAAATAGCATAACTCCCTAAAAGTACACTCCTTGAGCCCGACTTTCAATTGCTCAAACTTATACTGATAATTGGTGCTCAAACTTATACTGATAATTGGTGCTCAAACTTATACTGATAATTGGAAATGAGATTCAGGAAAAATAGGTTATATGGTTCGCTTACTGTAATAATTAATTGAATATATTACTTACCTATTGAATATATCACTTATCTATAATTATGTTAAATCTGTAAAATTTGTATTAACTGTCTTAACTTATAACGTTCTTTACATAATCAATTTTTATAGAGGGTCATTCATGATAAAAGCTCAATCATTAGACGGCTTGTTCGAAAAATTACTTGACGGAAAATCAATTTTCAAAAACAAAGAAGTTCTTCGGCCTTCTTACACACCTGACCTGTTGCTACATCGGAATGAGCAGATCAATAGTCTTGCAACGATCCTGGTTTCCGCACTCAGGGGAGAGACTCCTTCCAATGTACTGATCTATGGTAAAACAGGAACAGGAAAGACTGCAGTGACCCGATATGTGGGAAAGGAACTTGAGAGAGTAAGTGAAGAAAAGTCACTTTTCTGCTCTGTTGTGTATATTAATTGTGAAGTGATCGATACGCAATATCGGCTCCTTGCAAATCTTGCCAGACACTTCGAAGAAGAAGTTCCTATGACCGGGTGGCCTACTGACCAGGTCTTCATGAAGTTTAAGGAAGCAATTGATTCCAGAGAGCAGGTCATTATTATAATTCTGGACGAAATCGACAAGTTGATCAAAAAAGGTGATGATGTTCTCTATAACCTCTCAAGAATCAATACGGATCTGGGGAAGGCTAAAGTCAGTATGATCGGGGTTTCAAATGACCTGAAATTCACTGAGTTTCTGGACCCAAGGGTCAAGAGTTCCCTGGGTGAAGAAGAATTAATTTTTCCGCCTTACGATGCTGAGCAGATCAGCGATATCCTGAAGCAAAGAGCAAAGATGGCTTATAACGACGGCGTACTGGGTGAAATGGTAATTCCTTTATGTGCTGCTTTTGCAGCCCAGGAACACGGCGATGCCCGCCGCGCCCTTGACCTCCTGCGTGTATCAGGAGAAATTGCAGAAAGAGAAAACCAACCCCAGGTTCTTGAAGAACATGTCAGGCGTGCTCAGGAAAAGATCGAAATTGACCGTGTAGTGGAAGTAGTAAGGACTCTTCCCACGCAATCCAAACTCGTGCTCTATAGTATTATACTGCTGCGGAGCCGAGGTAGAGAAGGTAAGAATGTCACAACCGGAGAGATGTACAATGTCTACCGCCAGCTCTGCCACCACATTGACGTGGATATCCTTACTCAGCGCAGGGTTACTGACCTGATGTCAGAACTTGATATGCTGGGTATAGTCAATGCAGTGGTCGTAAGTAAAGGTCGTTACGGCCGGACAAAAGAAATTTCCCTGAGCGTGCCAGTAGAAAACACTCGCAAGGTACTTCTTGAGGATTACAGGCTTAAGCCCCTTGTGGACTTTAAAGCCTCAGTTTTCAACAAGATGTTTTCATAAGGTCGGGAACCCTTTGAATTCGACCATTTATTTCCTTTCTTTTTTCCCTTCCTCTCTTTTTTCCCTTCCTCTCTTTTTTTCCCTTCCTTTCTTTTTTCCCTTCCTCTCTTTTTTCCCTTCCTCTCTTTTTTTCCCTTCCTTTCTTTTTTCCCTTCCTCTCTTTTTTCCCTTCCTTTCTTTTTTCCCTTTCCTTATTCAGGATCACATTTTCATTCCTTTAGACGTCTAACTTTTCAGGAAATAATATATATGATCCTGTGGTTTGACAGGATCATCATATTCATAATCATATTCATAGGTTAACGTATAAGGTTCTGTTATTCAAGTATTCAGGCTATATTCAAGTATTCTAATTATTATTGAAGTACTCAAGTTGTTATTCAAGTATTTAGTTTATATTGAAGTTAGTTTATATTGAAGTACTCAAATTATTATTCAAGTTTTACTCAGTATTTAATCAAATTCTACTCAATATTCAAAATTCTACTCATGCTTGAGGCTAAGTGCGACTAAGCTTTATTGACTTGAGTTTCGAATTCACTTTACAATTCAGTCTACTGATTCAGGTTTAAAAGGTAATTTTTGATGAAGATAATAGCATTTGTAGGCATGCCGGCTTCTGGAAAATCAGAAGCTGCCAGAATTGCCGCTGAAATGGGCATTCCCGTTGTTAATATGGGTGATGTGATCCGGAAGGAAGTATTGAGACGCGGGCTTGAACCCAACGATTCCAATACCGGAGTGGTTGCAACGGACCTCCGCAAATGTGAGGGCATGGACGCAGTTGCCAGACGCTGCATTTCTCAGATCAGGGAAACGAGTTCTGAAATTGTAGTTGTGGACGGAGTACGTGGGATTGCAGAAGTGGAATGCTTCAGACGAGAATTCGGAGAAGGTTTTGTCCTAATTTCCATTTACGCTCCTATCGAAATTCGCTTTTCCAGAGTCCAGAAACGAGGCAGAAGCGATGATATGAACAGTATAGAAGGGCTTCGCAACCGGGACGAAAGAGAACTTAGCTGGGGCATGGGAGAAGCTATAGAAGCTTCCAATGTTGAAATTGAGAACAATTCCACTCTGGAAACTTTCAAGAAGGATGTTGTCGAGGTTTTGAGCAACTATTCCGGTGCAGACCCAATACAGTAAATTTCAAAGTCAAATGGAGTAAATTTATGATACATGTTAAGGTTTCAGCAGCCGTATATCCTACTGAGGACCCGGAAAAAGTTATTAGAGCAATTTCAGCCCTTTTTACTGACATAACCATCGAAAAGGAGACTATTGAGATCACCGAACCTGCCAGATCTGAGACAGGAGTTTCTCCCTCTTTTTTCCTTTCAGGGGATGGAGGCCTTGATCTCCTGCTAACTTTGCATGGGCTCATTCGCAGAGAAAAGATTATAGATAGCATCCGCAACAAAGTTTTCAGTAAAGGCTTATCCCGTGACGGGCTTTCGGTCCGCTTTTTGCTCAACAAACAGGCTGCTTTTGTCGGGATCCTCAGTATTCCTGCTCAAGAAGAATCTCTAGGATCCATTGAAGTAGTTATCAGAACCGACTCTTCGGAAGAAATGGAAAGACTTTTTGAGTGGCTTTTGCCTCTTACTGAAGAAGGAACGCCGATTGTTGAAGTGGAAATGGAGTATGTGGAAAGAGGCTGAAGTGTTTAATTAACCGAGTTTAGTTAGCTATATCTCAATTCCACTGCAAATCTGTATCAATAAATCTATATCAATAAATGAAAAGGAATGAATTATCGTCATGCAGTTGCACAGAATCAGCTTTTCATCGCGTGCAGCCGTTGAAGATCCTTTCAAATGGGCTTACACGTTAGAAGACCATGGGTATACCGGTTGGGAAATCGTGCAGGAAGGTTCCCAGTGCCTTAACAGCAAGAACATCCAGAACCTGAAAAACATCGATGAGACCACCGGCCTTGAACTGACCCTACATCTACCATTCTCCGATATGAATCTGGCAGGTTTAAATGACTCAATCAGGGCAGAAGTTCTCAGGCAGATGAAACACTACCTGACCCTGGCTTCCAACTATGTCAACCTTGCCGTAATACACCCTGGCTATCTTTCCCCTTATGGTGTGCAGGTTCCGCAAGAAGCCTACCTGACCAACCTTGCCTCTCTCCGGGAAATCTGTGATTTTGCGGCAGATTTCGGAATTCTGGTAGCTGTCGAGAATATGCCCGATCTCCCGAAAATCTTTGGAAAATATCCCGATGAAATGCTTGAGATGCTTGACTCTATCGGAAGCCACAATGTGGGTTTTACCTTCGATGTAGGGCACGCAAACACCGTTGGGCTTGTTGATGATTTCCTGAATCTTCTCACAGAAAGAATTTCCCATGTGCATATTCACGACAACGTGGGCAAAAAAGATGAACATCTCCCTCTGGGAAAGGGTACAATAAACTGGAAAATGGTTATGGAAAAGCTTTCGGATTATAAGGGAATCTTTGTTACTGAGATGAGTTCGGTCGAAGAGGGAATCCAGTGTCTTGAATTTTTAAGGAAATTATAAAAATAAACAGTTTCAAAAAAACAATTTCAAAAAAGAACCAGTTTCAAAAAAACAATTTCAAAGAGACATTTGCAATCTTTTCCATTTCATTTCTCTTCAATTTTTCTTTCATTCATTTTTTTTCAGTTTTTCTCACCCTTTTCTCTCAGGTCCTTTTTCCTCAGGTAATGTACCCAGTCACCATACTCTATTTTTTCTGTCTCGGGCTTTTCATCATAAACATAGATGAAGCCTCTTATCTTCTGCTGCTTTATTTCAAGATCCACATATTCCCTGTGATACCCTCCGAAAAGTTCCATATAATCAATTGATTTCGCTACCTCAAGCTGCTGTTTTCCTGAAAACCTGCGCACTTCTGCGACTACGGAGCTGTTCTCAGAAGGGTAGACAGCCGGGTAGGGACCCAGGGAGTAAAGAGCATACCCGCTGATTCTTGTTGTCCCCAGAAACTCCGACCTGTTTGGGAGATCGAAACGCCGGCTATTGTATAGTTCATTTCTGAGGCTGCCATAAAGAGCCATTACGATCTCTTCGCCTTCCACTCTCTCGTATGAGCGTTGCCAGCAGATATTTCTATGAAAGACGCTGCCGTAAAGAGTTTTGTCCTGTTCCCAGGTCATGGTTTTTCCTGCCGGGTCATATTTTTCCTGGATAAATTCTCTCTTTCCTGAATAGTTTTCCATTTTCCGCGTAGTTTTTCATAGGGTATTCTCTGGAATAGGTATTCTCTGGAGATACTTACCTTATTTTGCAAAACCGTAAGCTGCAAAGCGCTGGGTAAGATCCAGATTTGCCAGCAAGAAGCGGTCCTCTTTGCTATAGGCAACTTTTTTGTTGCCTGAAAGTTCCAGCACGCAGGTAATGCCAGGTTTTGCTTCCTTTACTTCCTGCCCGCCAACCAGAATCTTTTCTACACGTGTGGGTTCGGACTGCAGGCCCACGAAGAGATGGAGCACATTTCCAATCTCGATTTTTTTCGTGAACTTTGAGATGGTGCACTCCAGAGTGTAATCTGTAGTCACGATTTCTTTATCTGATATGATAAAACCCCGCTCAATATCTTTGGCCTGGACGTTTTTCAGGCGCATCCCAACCCTTGTGCCGGTCGGGGCTTCGGTAATGTCTACATCGTGGCTCTGGATGGAGCGGATTTCGATATCCCGGTCAAGAGGGAAAATTTTGGTTTTATCCTTATCCTTTGAAATACCCTGCTTGACAATTCCGAGCACAACGCAGCCTTTTCCTGTGACATTGAAGGCGTGGTCTATGAAGATCCTTGCGGGCAGGCTGTTCAATTCGGCCTGTTCAGCTTCTATTTTTTCAGATATCTCGTCGATTCTGGCTTTGAGCTCTTCTACTCCCTCAAAGGGATTCTTTGCACTTTTGTTAGTGTTAATGGAGATGCATTCCCAATCCTGGAGCACGGTTCCTGCAGTAATTGCTTTTATTTTTGCCTTCAATTCATCGATTGCATGCATATGGGTGCTGTCCGACCGTGTCAGGGCAATAATTCCATGTTTGAAGCCGAGCAGGTCAAGGGCAATGATGCACTCTCCAGTGTGGGCATCCAGGCCCTGTGGAGGGATGCAGAGGATTACCATGTCCGAAATGTTCAGCGCCGTGACCAGGGATTTCAGGGTTTTAGGGTAGCTATGGGCATCCACAAAAACCATTTTCCGGCTTTCCTTGTCGTTGTTGTACAAGGTTATGTCGGAAGATGTCCCTTTCTTTCCAAGGTTTGCGGCAAGGGAAGTCCTTCCGCTTTTTTCTGTCCCGATGATTGCAACGTTTGTCATGATGAGTCCCTTTTCTGGATCAATATCGAGTATTAGGATTAATTTCGGGCATAAAAATGAGCTTAAATGTTAAGGCAGTTTTTGAAATCTGCAATTTCTGGGCTTTGACTTTTTTAACTCTTGTTAACTTTGTTGTCTGCCATTGGTATTAATATACTGCAATATATTTCTTTTCGCAACATTCTCAAGAACAATTAAATCACTAAAAGTTCTCACTAAAAGACGTCATTCTCATGAAAAGTTGTGAAAAAAAGATTAAATTAGCTCCCCTGAGTACAGGGAAAAACCGTCACCAGAGTTCTCCTTCCCAGATTGCCTGGGTTTTATCATTTGTGCTCTTGTTGAGTTTTCTAACAGTAATCATATACTCATCTCCGACAGGATACGGTTCTTCAAAAACCGCATCTACCCCAAGTCTTCTCAGGTAATCCTCGAAGTCCGAGGCGGTTTTCAAATCTCTTACCCGAATCCTGACCTCTTCATAAAGCCTCTGGCCGTTCTTTACGCTCTTGACAGATTCCCTAAGAGGGTTCAAGATGCTTTCCCCCAATTGCACACAGCGTTTTTTGAACTCGGTTTCATCTTCTTTCCATTCCACTGTCTGGAAACCTTCCCTGACGATGCGAGAGAGCATATAGTCTCTTCCTGCTTCATTGTAGAACTTGAAGGCGTGCCTGAGGTCCGAACAGTTGCTCTGGGAAGAGGTGTATTTCAGGGGGGAGAGGGTCATTTCCGGGTCTTTGATAACTACTCCTTCATGCTCGATTTTTCCCAGTTTCCGGATGATGTCTGTGATTTCTTCAGGGGCTGTTTCTAAGGGAATTTCCCCGAAGGACTTCACCTGCAAAAAACCGTATTTTTCCATCATTTCTCTTCTTCGGGCCGTTGGAAGGGGTTTGCCTGTGTTCTTCTCCCGGATATCGAAAATGTAAAACTCTACGGAATCGATGTTATAGATCGCTTTTGGGACATAGGGGTTGTCAGGGCCTACCATTTCTCCGTAGAGCACGAGTCCCGGGAAATCATCAAAAATTTTCAGGTTCAGTTTCACATTGGCCCTTTCTGTTGTGTAGGGGCAGATATACCCGCTCCGGGTGATTGCAAGGATCTCTCCATTAACCTGCGCTACCCGAACGTTGTACCCGTTCATCTTTTCTTCTACAGCCAGTTTACTGAGACCGTTGAAGTGCTTTTTAAGGGTTGGATATAGCACCATGGCTCTCCGAATCTTTGGGAAGCCCATTATAAATTCAAAAGAGTTGCCTTTCTCGTAAAGTACGGTCCCATGCTCTATATGGGAAATTTCCTTGTCGAAACGGAGCAAATGCTCGTATTTTCCCCAGTTCCGGGCAAGGTAATTCTTCTCAAAAAGGTGCTGAACCCTTTCCTCACCAAACCCCAGGTAATTGGCAAGCCGAGCTACAAATTCAGGATCTGTTTCTTCGTTCCCCTCTCTACTCATGTTTATTTATCTATTTTCAGACCTGAAATATGTTATCATTGTGAGGCCAGATTCAGAATAACCTGCTTTTCAGAGAATAGGTTATGGAATGAGGAACGGGTTAAGGAATAAAGAACAGATTATGTGAATGATATAGCCTATTAAGAATCTTTTTAAGTATTCAGCTTCTAATCTTTGATGTATCTAAATTTCTAAAAATGTTGGAGACTGCAAAATGGCAGATGAAATCGACTACGAGATTATTGGCGACGACATGCAGATCGTTGAGATTGAGCTCGATCCAGGCGAAGCCGTTCAGGCAGAGGCTGGGGCTATGGCGTATATGGGGCCCGGAATCCAGATGCAGACAAGCATGGGTAGTGAAGGTGGCGGGCTTCTGGGAGGTCTGAAAAAAGGATTGAAACGAGCCCTGACCGGGGAGAGTTTCTTTATTACAAGCTTCATTCACAAAGGTTCTGGAAAAGGGCACGTAGCCTTTGCGGCTCCTTATCCAGGCAAGATTATCCCCCTTGACCTTAGCAAGTTTGGAGGTAGTATTCTCTGCCAGAAGGATGCTTTTCTCTGTGCTGCCCGCGGAATAGAAGTAGAAGTAGCTTTCACCCGCAAGCTCGGAGCAGGGCTTTTCGGCGGTGAGGGTTTCATTCTTCAGAGACTGCGGGGTAGCGGCCTGGCCTTTGTCCATATCGGAGGCACAGTAATAAAAAAAGATCTGGCTGCTGGCGAGACCTACCATGTTGACACGGGATGCGTGGCAGCTTTTACCGAAACAGTAAGTTACGATATAACCTGGTCAAAGGACTTTAAAAATGCCCTCTTCGGTGGTGAAGGAGTTGTCCTCGCAACCCTCACAGGTCCGGGTACTGTATATATGCAGAGCCTGCCTTTCTCCCGCCTTGCTGATAGGATCTTCGCAGCTTCCGCCTACAGCCACCGGGATGAACGCACCGGCATTGGCGGAACTGGCGTCCTGGGAGGTCTGATCGGCGGAGACAAATCATTCTAAAACAGAAACCAGCTGATAAAAACTACAATACAGGAAACGGGTAATACCCGAAGTAGATCAAAACTGAGAACTTGAAAAGTTCAAAAGCTAGGAAATCCAGAAAATTAGAAAGGCCTGTCCCTTTTGGGGACAGGCCCTCTTTTTTAATCACCTTGTTTTTTAGTTATTTTGATTCGTTTAGTTTTTCTGGATTTCTCTTTCTTTTTCTAGGTTTTTCCTCTAAGACTTAATCTGGGTTTTTTTCTCTAAGACTAAATTCATTCCGCGATTGTGTTTATGATATTCCTGCGGGCCAGGAAACCAACAAGCTCGTCTTCCAGGTTAAGAACCGGAACGCCTCCTACATCGTGTTCCAGCATAGTCTTAACAGCCTCTGAAAGAGGGGTATTGGTATATACGCTGACCACACTGCGCGTCATAATATCTCCTACAAGGAGGTTCTTGATCCTCGAATCCTGCTGATTGTCAGCCACCAGATCCCTGAAAGAACGCATGGCAAAGGCTATATCGTCTTCTGCAACAATACCTACAAGCTTCCCATTTTCAATCACTGGCAGCCTTCCCACATTCTTATCGAGGATGAGGTGCCTGGCGTGGCTTACCCGGTCAGAAGGGCTGACAACGATAGGGTTTTTCTCCATTATTTCCCCTGCAAAGCCTGTGAAACGGTTTATTTTCATAAACTCCTGGGGAGTCACCCAGCCCATTGCATTCCCGTTATCAGTAACAATAATAACTCCACCCTTCTTTTTCATAAGGGTAAGGGCGTCTTTGACGTCTGTATCTGGCAGAACCTTTACAAAGTTGTCGGATACGGCTGTTGCAACATGCAGAGAGGATGCAGGTTTGCTCAGTTTCTTGCGAGTTCCGAGCTGTTCTGTCAGACTTCTCATGGTAAGTATACCAAGCACCTGGTCGTCATGGACTACCAGCAGGCGCTTTGTATCCTTTTTCTCCATGAGATCAAGGGCGTGAGATATGGTGTCTGACTTGTCAATTTTGTGTGGTTGTACCATTATGTCTTTAACTTGCATGCAATTCACCTCATGCGTATCCAGAATTTTCAATTGTAGTTTTCCGCTATTCTCGTTTTTGAGTTCTTTCTTGCATTCCGTTTTTCTGTATTTTTACGTGGCATCCTTTGATTTCGTATCCTTTGATTTCATATCCTTTGATTTCGTATCCTTTGATTTCATATCCTTTGATTTCATATCCTTTGATTTTGTATCCTTTGATTCAATCCATTTTTCAGAGCACGGCTTTAATAATATCGGTTCTGCTGATTATTCCTACTATCTCTTCGCCGTCACTGACAGGCAGGGCCGTTACTTCTTCCTCAATCAATTTTTTTGCAGCGGCGCTGACATTTTCATTTACATCAATGGATATTATCGGGGAAGACATGATGTCTTCTGCGGTCAGAGGCACCTCTTTTACGTACCTGTAGGTTTTCTGACCTGCCGGGGAGGATTTCCGGGCCATCTTGATGTTTTTTGTTGGAAGTTTGCCTTCGTTGTCAGCTAAGAGATTTAAAGCAAGGTTTCTTCTGGAAATAATCCCCACAGGTTTTCCTGCGTCGTCTTTAACGATAACTCTCTCGATCTCGTTTCTGTTCATTTCGTCGATCACATGGTTGATAGTGTGGTGTCTGTGGACAGAAACGATATCTTCCGTCATCAGTTTAGAGATCTTTGTGTTTATTTCCTCTGTATTTTCGGCAACACTGCGCACGATATCTGTCCTGGTGACAATACCTACAATCTCGTTCTTTACCACCGGAATGTCATGCACTCCGTTCTCAAGCATCAGGGCGGCTGCTTGGGAAATGGAGGCTTCGGGATAGATGGTGATTACGGACTCGGTCATCAGCAACTTTATAGGAATCTGGTCTATCGGGCGTCTCCTCCAGAGAGGTTCGGCCTGAGCCAGACGGTTGCTAATGTCTGATTTAGTGACGATTCCCACCATCTTGCCCTCGTTCAGGACAAGCAACGTACTGATTTTGTACCTTAACATCAGATTTCTTGCATATGACACGGGTTCATCTGCATTTACGATATACACAGGTGAACTCATGATGTCCGCCACTTTCATGGAATACCTCCTTCATTTTTACAATATATAAGTATCAATAATTATAGTTTTTGAATCGGATGCGAACTTCACAATTTTTAGCTGTAAATACCAAATTTTTTGAGAATCAATCTATATTTTTTGCTGAAGCTCAGACCAATTTGATAAAGCACTTGTTTTATATCGTCTAGAATCTCAGATATTGAATATTCAGAATGCAGAGTTACTTTTCGTCTATCCAGCTGGGAATTGCCTTCCTCTCTAAAACTCCTGAAAAATTGAGCCCGGAGATTTTTCGGGCTTCAGTTTGGCTCCAGTTAAGCTTCATTCGGTTTTGGACCAGTTCTTAGATATCCTTAGAATTCATTCAAAGATCTCAGGACATCACTTTCTGTAATGATACCACGCAACAGTCCTTCTTCCAGGACCGGGAGTGAACCTATCTTTTTCTCGAGCATGATTTCCATCGCTTTTCCCATATCCGTGCCCGGGCTAGTCCATATCAGTTCTTTTGAGATAATGGAGCCCACAGGCTGGTCAAGAGCTTCATGAATATTCCCTGTCGTCAGTTTGCTAAAAGCATCTCCTCTTCCAAGGAAGTGGACAATGTCAGAAGCGGTAACTATTCCAGCAAAGATTCCATCCTTAACTACAGGAAGTCTTCGGAACCTGTTCTCTACCATTACTTTTGCTGCGTGTCCAATGGGCGTATCAGTTGACACCATCTTAACTTTCTTGGTCATGTATTCATCGACGGTTTTTTTTGTCACGAGCCCGGCCATCAATTCCACTGCATTCCTTTCGGTAAATATTGCAACGACCTGCATGTCATCGTTCACGATTGGCAGGCCTCCTGTCCTGCTTTCAAGCATCGTTGAAATGGCTTCTTTAAAGTCTGTCTGCTCATGGAGGTAGGGAATATCGGTTTCCATAATTTCTCTGACTTCCTCATTTATTGCAGCCAGAAGATTACCCTTGAAGCGATTTTCAACGAGCAGATTCTTTTTCCCGCCTCCAAGGAAATCAATGATATCTACGGAAGTAACGACGCCTTCCAGCCTCCGCGTTCCGGCGTCTGTAATAGGAATACGTCGGAATCTTCTTTCAGTCATGATCTTAATTGCTTCCATAATTGATGCAGTGGGAGGAAGGGTTACTACATCCCTTGTTGCTAGGGCGAGGATACGTCCCTCGTGTTCCGAAATATGAGATTTGAAATCCAGAGGCCCCATATCCATTGTGCCCGTACTGCTGATCATTTTTGGATCGTTCCGTTGCACTCCTTTGTTCTCTTTGTTCATCTTTCCCTGAACCTTCATTTTTTCGGCTGACGAAAATGTCGTATTTTTGTTCAATTGGATCACCGAATTCGAGTTGCAGTTAAATTGCTTTTTTTCATATGCCGTTTTTCCTCTCCTGTCTACTTGCAGGAATTTCCCTCGAGTTTGCAGTTCATTTTTCAGCAAACCAGGTCTTGCTCCTGGAAAGAACAAAACCTGAAAGCAATTTCTCCCGAATCTTTCTGAACAGTTTTCTTTATTTTCTATCCGTAACTTTTTTTCCAATCTATAATCATTATTAATGATAATCTTTGATGTTATAATCCTTTTGAGTGAGAGAATCCTTTTGAGTGGAGTTTGTTCTTTATTTTTTACGTTAATTTTCTGGTCAGTTTTCATCATTTCACTGGAAATTTCATTGGAATTCCACTGGAAATTTTCCTTTCAAAAACTGTCAGAAGCTACTAAAAATAATTAGATGAGACCCTGGCTTTGGTTATTTCGGAGGATTATTCAGTCCATCCATTAACAATAGATCCCAAAAGGTCCTGTCTATCGACGATTCCGGATACTTTGCCCTGTTCATTTACTATGGTAACTCTTCCGATATTATAGTGAAGAATCATTTCAATTGCACTCCGGACTGAATCACTTTCTGAAAGAGTATATGTTGGAGTTGACATTAACTTTTCAACTTTCGGACTGTCATTAGGCCTTATTGCTCTTTCATCTTCTAGAGATATTCGCACAGCGCCTGATTTGATTATGTCCCGTCTGGTTATCATTCCAATGGGTTCGCCCCTCTTTGAAACTACAGGAATGCCCGTGTAATCTGTCTCGAGCATACGCCCCCAAATCTTGGCTACTCTTTCCTCTGGTAAGCAGGTTTCAACTTTTTTTGTCATTACTGCCTGTATGGTTCTGGGAATGTTTCTTGGAATTTCTACATTTCTGAGAATATCCACATCACTAAGGATTCCGACAACTGTATGGTCAGCAGTTGATCTTACAACTGGAACTCTGTTTTGTTTCGATTGCACCATCAGTTTTGCAGCTTTCGTGACGTCCATATCCGGAGTGACTGTTGGGGACTGCCTTGCATATCCTCCCACAGTAACATTTGAACGGGTAGACGTGACCTTCAGAATGTCTTGGTCATTCAGCATTCCCACAAGCCTGTTCCCTTCGTCAACAACCACAAGACCTCGAAGGAAGTAATCACGCATCAGCTGACGGGCGTGAGTTACGAAGTCCTCCTCTTTGACACTTACAGGCCCTTCTGACATAATCTCGCTGACATTCATTGTTTACCTTCCTGTACTTTCTTTAAGACGGATAGTTTAAAAGTCAAGATTCAAGCTTTTAACTCATTCGTAATCTTCCCCTTCTTCTTGCCGACAGTTTGCACATAAGTATCTGCCGTCCACGAATTTGAGGTCAACTGAATAAACACCACAGGACTCGCATATTCCTGTACTGAACTCCTCTGAAATTTCCTCAATTGAGGGAATTGAAAGGAGAGCCTCCCGGTTCATATCAATGAGATCTTTGAGTATAGTGCTGAGCCCAGGTGTTATCATGAGAATATCGGTATTCGAAACTATTCCTATTATTGTATCATTTTTCAGAACTGGCAGCCTTTTGATATTTGCTTTTAACATGATTTCAGAAGCTTTTACTACACTTGTTTCAGGCTCCACAGTTACCAGCGGAGTGGAGAGGATGTTTCTTGTATTTGTCTCACTTGGTTTTTTGTCCTCTGTCACAATACTTTTCACAAGATCCCTTTCAGTTATGATCCCCATGGCCTTTCCGTCTTCTGTAATGATAACGCTTCCTGCATCACGACTGACCATTTCCCTTGCAATAGCAGGAATATCTGAGTTGATATCCATTACTATGACTGCTTTATTCATAATTTCAGCAACCGAGACCTCTCTCTCAATCTCTTTGTTGTGGATATCAGTGACTATTTCCTTTTCAGGGTCATCTACCATTGACTGCCTTTCCCCCTTACCTTCAGCATTTTCAAACCCAGCAATTCACAATATAAAATCTCTTCAGATCTTTAAAATCTCTTCAGATCTTTAAAATCTCTTCAGATCTTTAAAATCTCTTCAGATTTCTAAAATCTCTTCAGATTTCCGGTTTCCTGTGGAAAAAATATTCCAGATTACTTCAGTTTTCTCTTGATCAGGTTCTGCAATTATAACTTTTTAGAATCTGAATTCCGGTGAGAATCTTGTTTCCGGATGTATTTTCTTGTCCGCTCCCTTTAAGCTGTCTTTCCCGCACTTTTCGGACGTTTTTATGACACTTATAATATACGAGTCAATGGTACATAATGATAACGGGTTTTGTAGAGGCAGGAAGCCTATATAGAGTCAAAAGCACATTTTCTGATGTCTCAGCTCAATGTTTTCTAGAAAAGATTTACAGAAGTCCGGTAGGAAATTTTTCAGAACCCCCTTGTTTCCACTGGAAATTTATCATGAGAATGAAAAATATCTAATCTGTTAAAAAAAATATTAGGAAGAAGTACAGAAGAGAAGTATATTTCAGAAAAGAGGTTTATACAATTTACAAAAAATTCAAATTATATTTGTAATGCTATTGTTTTTTCTGACAGGAAATTTTTCAGACCCCTTTATTTCCACTGGAGTTTACTTTATAAGTTTTTATAGTGGAAAATTATAGATTTGAAGTTATTAATACCTGTCATACAATGAGAACATACAATGAAAAAGCAGTTGTTGAAGAAATAGAAGGAGCCGAAGAAGAAAAATTGGAAAGGGAGAAAATAAGAGATTGGAGGGGGAAAAGATAAGGAAAAAAGATGAACAGTAATAGAGAAGTACGAAGGTAAGTAGAAAGCAAAAGCTGGTGGAAAAGGTAAGATAATCAGAGTATAGAATGATTAAAGTATAATCACTCTACTTCGATTCCCAACGCTCAACTCGATTTCTTCGTTCAGGCCATACTTGGCATAAGCGTCAATGATCTGGATTTCAGAGTCGATATCAAGATCCTCGATCACATAAGCTTGCTCTCCCCACAGAGTCAGTCTGATACTGCCGGTTTCATCCGTGAGTTCAAGATTTGAAACCACACTTGCGGTTCCATCTTCCCTCTCAAACTCCCTGAGTTCTCCTATTTCGGAGATTTTCCCATGGACTGAATAACTTTCCCCGGGAATGATATCAGCAATATCTGTAAATTTTTCTCTGTACTCGATCTTTTTTTCGGTTTTCTGGATGATTCCCTTGGATCCCAGGTTCAGTTCTATCTGTTGGCTGAAGGCATTTTCTCGAGAATAAGCATGAAGCACTTCTACAGTCTCGTCAAAATCAACTTCGTCCAGAAAATCGGTTTTTTCATCCCAGAGTGTCAGTCTGATTTTTCCTGTGGAATCGCCAAGAAGGAGATTTCCCACTCTTCCTGTAGATCCGTCTTTTTTTTCGAAGGTCCGAATTTCTGCAATATCCAGTACCCTTCCGGAGACGTTAATGTTATTCATATCAGCCTTGATATCTGCAATCGGAGCAAATTCCTCTTCGTACTCGACTTTTTTCTCACTTTTTCTTATTATACTTCGGTTTCCGATTTGGAGCTCCACTTTCTGAGTAAAGGCGTTTTCCCGAGCATAAGCATTAATCAACTCTACAGTGTCACCGTATTCTATCTGGTTCAAAAAATCAGATTTTTCGTCCCAGAGGGTGACCCGGAGTGTTCCTGTGGAATCTCCAAGCAGCAAATTACCTACCCTACCGCTTTTCCCATCCTTTCTCTGGAAGGTCCTTACTTCAGAAATTTCCAGGACTTTTCCTGTTAAATTCAGGTCTCCCATGCCGTCCTTTATATCCTTTATCTTCTGGCTGTTCGCAGCCACATCGATCTCTTCCTCACTTTCGGTCAGGACGCCATTATTTCCTACATTGACTTCCACTCCGGAATATCCCTGCTTCGCATAGCCGCTGATCTGGAGGGTTTGTCCAACCTTAACTTTCTCGGCTTTTATCAGATCTGCCATATTATCCCAGAGGGTTACCCGAATTTTCCCGGTATCATCTCCAACAATCAGGTTTCCTACTCTACCTATAGTCCCGTCGTTTCGAGTAAATTCTTTGGTATCGAAAACTGAAACGACTCTTGCAACAAAATTAACTGGTCCGCTCTCAGCTGTGATATTTTCAATTTTCACACTGTCCCGACCTACATCTGAAAATCCAAGCTCGTTGGCAACCAGCATGGCAGCCATAGGTTCATCGCAAAGCCCTCCCATATTCTCGACCTTATCCTGGACGCGCTGCAGGAAGTCTTCCTTACTTATTACATGGCTGAGTTTTTTATAGATCGACTCAATATCTGTCATATTATCCCCTTTAATACGTAATGCTACCTTCAATGTTTGTTGTTTGCCTCGATTTTTGGTGGCAATACCTGTTGATGCTTATTTTCTGATTCTATTTTCGATATTATAGCGTAAGATTTCAAAAATTGTTTTTGTGAGAGTACTTGATTTACAAACTGAAATGTTATGGAAATTCAAAACATTTCAGATGAAGTTTCAGATGAAGTTTCAGGTGAAGTTTCAGGTGAAGTTTCAGATTAAATGTTTTCCAAACTTTATATATCCTTTAATGAATCTCGAATAATAATTAATTTTGATAAGAGCTGTTATAAATTAAATTTTTAGTAAGTATTCGTATATTGTTTTTAAATCCTATTGTTTAAGTTTTATTTTATGTCTTTTTATCTCTGCCGGAGCAGTCATTCTACTGATAGTGCAACTGTCTTTGCTATTATAATTTCTTCTGACTACACTTTCCTCTGAATACTGCTTTCAGGATAATGCTCAACTTGGTGTTTGAACATGGCGGCCTGATAGGGTACTTGATTTCGTGCTACGGTATGCAAGGCGTCTTACAAAAGATTACCCTATGCTGGGTGAAAGTATTTTTCAGCATAACGGAAAAAACATTAATAAACCATTCTCATTCATATCGAGAAAAAACAGCTATATACGGAAATAATTTCAAAAAATGAGGCTTGTAAAAACAAAACCTTATTTATGGTAAAGTTTCATTATGTACATATCATGATTCGAAAATGCACTGAGCACGGCTATTTTAGAGGAAGCAGCTGTCTGCAGTGTAAACGCCCTGGCAGATACTTGCTGGATGACGGCAGGGAGGAAAAGCTTGGCAGGTTTGTATCAGGCACACTCCGGCATTTCCCATCATCTGCAGGAGTTGAAATGGACAAGTGCGGCTGGGTGAATCTGAACGCTTTCTGTGAAGTTATGAAAAAGCGGTATAACTGGATGAGGAAGGAATATCTTTATGCTCTCGTAGAGTCCGATGAAAAGGGAAGATATGAGATCCGCAATTCCAGAATCAGGGCACGCTATGGGCACTCTGTCAATATTGATCTGGACTATGCGGAAAGCAATTTCCCATATGTTTATTATGGGGCAAGTCCTGAAGAAGTAGATGTTCTTCTGGAGAACGGAATTTTCCCGATCAAGCAGCGCTATGTCCACCTAAGCACTTCATATGAAAAGGCAGCGGAAGTAGCTTTGATTCACACTGAAGGGCCGGTGATCCTGCAGATCGACGCTATGAAAGCTCAGGAAGACGGAATTTCCCTGAAGCTTGCAACCGATTATATAGTGCTTGCGGAAAAGATACCCCCTGAGTACCTTTTTGTCGTTGAAGACTGATTTTCAAGGTTTTTCTGCAGATTTTTTCGGTACTTTTTTTCTTTTCCTTCTCTCTTTTTCTTTTTTCTTTTCCTTCTTTTTATCCCTTTTTCTTCTCTTTCACTCTTTTTTATTCTTTTTCTCTTTTTTTCCTTCTTTTTTCCCTTTTTCTTCTCTTTCCTTCTCTTTTCCTTTTTCCAGAATATTTTTCTTTCCTCTGTCCCTCTTTTCTGTTTTCAGTCCACAGATACTTCAAAAAGTCCTTCTTTTTCCTTTATCCTGAACTTTACATCAAGAAACTGTTCAGTGACCCAGATATTTGTCGCAGTATGAAGAGAAAGTTCCCTGACAGTGTAAGAACTGTTTCCTGCAAGAGCCATATACGGGATCAGCTGATCTGCCAGATGTACGTCCACAGAAGCTCCTGTTCTCAGTTCCAGAATAATTTCTTCTGCAGCGCGTTTACCCACTTTTTCTGCAGGAAGCCCTCTCTCCCCAAGAGCACTTCCACCTAGATAGCCTGCCCAGAGGGTTATCCCGCTTCCAGTGGAAAAAGCTTCAAAGGATTGGGTTTCTATCCCGGAAGGGTATCCGGCTTCCAGAAGCTTTAATCTGGCAGCTTCTGCCTGGCGTAAAGGCACATGAGCCGGAAGATTCGAAGCATGAGAAATTCCTCTGATTTCTTCTTCTTCTTTTAAAAAGTGAAATCCCTGAAGCCTGCAAGGCTCAAAAAAAGCTGAGACTTTTCCTCCTCCCTTCGGATAGTAACCATGTTCCTTCAGGGTTACTTTGCCTGCATAACCCAATCGTTCCAGAGCTCTGAAAGTCACTTGTTGCAGGTAGTCCGTTGTCGGAGCCCAGGCTACATCAGTTCCTCCTCTTACTGTAAATTCTACCTTTTCTTTCGCAAAGGGAAGGGCTGGCATAAGACACTGAAGGAGCAGGGTTATGCTTCCTGCGGTTCCAATATCAATATCATACTTTCCCCCCTTTATTTCCACTGGAGCAAAAGAAAGCTCTGTTGAACCTGGAAAAAGCCCCGAAACCTGAGCCTCGCAGATCCTGGCTGCAGTTTCCAGAGCTTTTAAATGCTGTTGCTTCAAACCGGGATTTTGTCGGTTTTTTCTTATATTTGTGACTCTGATCTCTCTACCTGTGACTGCGGAAAGAGCAACAGCAGTCCTGACTAACTGCCCCCCTCCCTCCCCGTAAGAGCCGTCAATTTCTAGCATTTTCTTCCCCCGTTTCATCTTAATTTATTTTTTACTTCGTTTTATTATCTTCTTTCTCTTTCATATTTCGAATTGCAGCTTTTACCGCAGGCCGAAGGGGGTCCACAAGCATGGAAACAGGAGGAGCGTAGCATGTTTCCAGGTCAAGAAGATCCATGACCGTGGCTTTTTTCCTGACTGCGAGGGAGAGAGCATCTATTCTTTCTTTTATTCCTTCTCCTCCTGCAAGCTGCGCACCCACCAGATAATCATCTTTAAACAGGAGTTTGATATACAGATCTTTCCTCCCAGGGTAATAGGAAGCTCTTGTACGTCCGCGGGAAAATCCTGTAACCACTCTCATTCCATGAATTTCAGCTTTTCCCGAGGTGATACCTACTCCACCGAACTGGAAATCTCCTGCTACAGCTACCCAGGGATCTGCAAGTGGTCCGAAAGTAGTCCATTTTCCTGTGATATTGTTGGCGATTACATCGGCCATACGCCTGGCTGTTGTACCCAGTTGACTGAGTCTGGCTTCCCCTGTTATAAGGTCAATTACCTCCACACATTCTCCACCTGCATATACATAGGGAAGAAATTTCTCTCCTGCTTTTACCTGGAGCATTTCGTTTACAATTATTCCTCCGGCTTTTCCTATCTCGATTCCGGCTTCCAGGGCAGGGGAGATTTCGGGTTTTACCCCGCTTGCCAGGAGCACAAGGTCTGCAGGAAACTGCCTGTCTCCTACCTGTAGAGTTTTTTCTTTCCAGAATTTCCCAGGAAAGACCACAGTTTCCCCGAAAATTACTTCGACACCCAGAGCTTCCAGGTGCTCCCTTATAATTTCAGCAATATCGAGATCAAGCTGCTTGGAAAGCAAGCTTCTGTTTCTACTTATGAGGACGGTTTTAATTCCCCTTCTTGCAAGTGCCACGGCACATTCGATTCCTATTGTCCCTCCACCTATGATGCAGATTTTTCCGGCAGTTTCCAGGGCTTTTTCAAAGAGCATGCCGTCAGTAAGATTCCTCAAGGTAAAGATTCCATAAGGGAGAATGTTTGTGCGACCCGTTTGAGGTACAAATGGAAGACTTCCTGTGGCAATCACAAGTTTGTCAAAAGGATAAATTCCTTCTCCTGTCCGAACAGTTTTTAAACCAATATCTATTGATCGGGCGCCTTCATTTAGCCTAACATCTATCCCGTTTTTCCTGAAAAAATCCGGGGGCTTTACTACAAGTTTTTCAAAATTATCAATTTCCTGGCTTAAAACAAAGGGGATTCCGCAGTGACTGTAAGCAGTGTGTGAGTCTCTTGAAAGTACAGTTATCTCAAAATCACTTTGTCTTCTAATTTTGGTGGCGGCTGCCATCCCGCAGGCCCCTCCCCCAATAATGACTACTCTTGTAGAACCTTTTTTTGCAGAGTTTTGTGTGGAAACTTTCCCCGAAAATTTTTCCTTAATTCCAGTTGCTTTCTGGATTTCTTTATTTACAGGATCTGGACTTTGCACACCGAAATCGCTTCCCATACTCTTAATAATGGTGTTTCACGCCTATTATAGGTTTTTAAAAGGCAGGAAAGCTTTCAGCTCTCGATCGAGAATTTTTCAAAAAACAAGAAAAATATTGGTATTATTAAGAGATCTGAACGATTGAGTTGAGGAGATCTGAACGATTGAGTTGAGGAGATTTGAACGATTGAGTTGAGGAGATTTGAACGATTGAGTTGAGGAGATTTGAACGATTGAGTTGAGGAGATTTGAGCGAGTGAGTTGAGGAGATTTGAAAGAGTAAGTTAAGGGGGGTCTGAACGAGCGAGTTTGGGAGTGGGGGGGTTAATACATAAAAAAGTTTCTATGGCTCGCCCGTTCAAATTTTAACAAGTCTTTTGTTTTATATATACTTTTCTAAATTTTTCTAGCTTATTGTCTTTTATAATTTCCAAATCTGCCTAAAATTGTTCTGAAAATTAATTCTTTTCAAGGATATCTGGCACGAAAAAAATAATTTGAGTTCAATGGAACTTTTTAAATAACCACAAAGTTCTTAAACCCTGCCAGCATTAAGCACCTGAATTTAAAATATGTGGCGTACAGGATACCTGTTTTGCCGAACTTCCTTTAAAGGCGGGCGGGGGCTGTGCTGTCATGTCATATCAAAATTAACAACTTCATCTATTCATCATTGCTGAATTCGTAAAGATAACCCAATGTAACTAATCCACATGCAGATATAATAAAAATTTCAGATTTACATACATTACCAACTCAGGGCTAAAGTCATTCAATGTAAAACTATTAACATTCATCATCACTCATGAAGTAAAAGTCAAAACTTACTATCAATAAACCTGATACATATTTCACTTACTGCTTTACCACTTATCGTTAGGTAGTTCCTTGTTTACGGGATAAGACGTTTGGCACCTTTTGGCTGCTCATTCCCGGATTACCCGCTTTTCGGGGTTATTTCTGGAAAACCTAAGTTATCAGGCTCATTGAATGATAATATAATTTTTGGCTTTTGGCTCTGAAGGTTATTTCAGGATCACAACTAAACTTATGTTAGGGCGAGGACTTTTGGGAAAGTTTAGAAAGTCTCAGAGACATCGAAGGTATTATTGTCTGCCCGGCTCGAAAGTTAGGAACATCTCTATTTAAGAGAGCTTTAAGCTGAGCTAGCTCAAGACTGGCACTTTACCTGGCTTTCATATGGTAAGAGTTTCCATCCAATAACGTCATTCCGGTCATTCTGCCGGACTAAGTCTCCTGACATAGGTAATAATAGAAATTGCAGGCAGAGTAGGAATTCTCTTTCCGATCGTAGTTGTCTTTAATTCTTAAACTGCCTCTTCAAGGATGCACCATCTCTGATCTGGTCTGAAATCTGATTTTTACTATTTTTGCATTATTGGACCTTTACGAGTTTTCAGGGTATAGAAGATAAATTGTATTATCGAAGCTGCCATGGATAAATATCCAGAAAAGCAGTCATAGCGTAATTGTTCGGGGATACCAAAACAATTTCTTGTGGGAATTAGTTTGAAAAAAATCATTCACGATAAATCATTCACAATATCTAGAGGAGAATTCACATGCAAAATACAGATACTACAAAGTACATCATTCATGCTAAAATTAATGCTGATGGGGTAATTGAACGTCCTGATATCGTAGGTGCAATCTTTGGCCAGACCGAGGGATTACTCGGGGCTGATCTTGATCTGCGTGATCTGCAAAAGACCGGCAGAATTGGCAGGATCGAAGTAATGGTTACTGCTAAAGGAGGGAAGACAAAAGGAAACATCTTTGTCCCCTCAAGTCTTGATAAGGTTGAGACATCCATTCTTGCCGCATCTCTTGAGACCATTGACAGAGTAGGACCCTGCAGCGCCAAAATTGAGGTTTTCCAGGTAGAAGACGTAAGAGCTGTAAAGCGCAAGAAGATCATCGAAAGGGCAAAACTCATTTTCACCAAAATGTTTGATGAAACCGTGCCCGAATCTCAGGAACTGGCTGACGAAGTTCGGCAGTCCGTAAGGGTTGACGAACTTACTTATTACGGAAAGTCCAGAATTCCCTGTGGGCCGAACGTTCTTAACTCAGACGCCATTATTATTGTTGAAGGTAGGGCTGACATCCTGAACCTGCTCCGCTACGGTATAAAGAATACTATTTGCGTGGGTGGAACAAACATTCCTCCTGAGGTTGCTGAGCTTACTAAAAAGAAGACAGTAACTGCTTTTACTGATGGAGACCGCGGAGGCGAACTCATTATACGCGAACTCCTTCAAGTAGCGGATATCGACTATGTTGCTCGTGCTCCTGATGGAAAATGTGTGGAAGATCTTGTTCAGAAAGAAATTATCAGAACTCTTCGCCGAAAGGTTCCTGTTGAGCAGATTATTGAGAAGTATGGAATTCAGGAAAAAGAAGTTGAAGAAGGTACCTCCAGGCTGGAAAGGATTTCCAAAAGAAAGATGAGAGCACCTGAAGTTGTTCCGAGGATTGCGGAGAAGAAACTTCACAAACGTGTTAAGGTACACAGAGTCTCCACAAAGCCAGACTTTTATGGAGAGGAGCTTCCGGAAGAAGAAGAAATGGAAGAAGCAGGTCCTGAAAAGACCTTTGAAAAAGTTTCTGAAAAATCCCCGGAAAAAATTCCCGAAAAAACCTTTGAAAAGATCTCTGAAAAAAGTCCTGTAATAGCAGAAAGAGTCGAGGCAAGACCAGTCGTCGCCAAACCCCCAGTTTCGGCAAGGGCAGTTCCGGTTGCCAGAGTTCCGAGAGGAAAACCTCCAGCTGAAAAGGTTTCAGCTGTGAAAGTCCCTGGGGGTGAGGCTGTCAGGGTATCTCCTGCTCCTGTAAGAAAGGTTCCTGTTTCTCCTGAGGCCGTCAGGTTCAAGCCACATGCTGAAGCTTTGAAAGGGACTCTTACGGCCAGGATTCTGGACTCTGAGGATAAGGTAATAGAAGAAATTGCTGTTCGAGATCTAGCAAGCAGGCTGAAAATCTATAAAGACAATATCCAAAGTGTGGTTTTTGATGGTGTAATAACTCAGAGGCTTGTTGATATTGCTTCAAGTAATGCTATTAAAAACCTGATAGGTGTAAAAATAGGAAACATTGCTAAAGTGCCTGCTGATATGGAAGTTCTGACCTCCAGTATGCTCTGAGAGATCTTTTACTTCTTTCAATTTTCTTTTTATTTCTCTTTCTTTTTATTTTCTCTTTTGTTTTTCAGATTTTTATTCTCTCTTTTGTTTTTCAGATTTTTATTCTCTCTTTTGTTTTTCAGATTTTTATTCTCTCTTTTGTTTTTCAGATTTTTATTCTCTCTTTTGTTTTTCAGATTTTTATTCTCTCTTTTGTTTTTCAGATTTTTATTCTCTCTTTTGTTTTTCAGATTTTTGTTCTCTCTTTTGTTTCTTTTCAGGCTTCTTATTGTTTCTTTTTTTATAATCTAATTTTATTCCATCTGAACTTATTTCTTCCCAAGCCGATTTTTCTAAATTAGTATTCTTATATTCCTTATTTTTTGTTTAAAGATAATTATCTCCGGACTATTATCTTGTGTGTAATATTTATATATGGGATCTGTAGAAGCACTACGATTTGGCATGGTTTCACACTATGGCGCTAAATTTCACACTTTCTGCCATAATCCTTCATTATTTTTCATATACATTGTATAGAAAACTTTATTATGGAAAACTAGGAAGTATATTTCCTCGGGCAATTCTTTTATCTGAATCAAGATAATATTAAATTGATCTTTTAAAATTGTAGGTCTGTTCGCTATGCACAAGGAAGAACTCATACAACTGCACACGTATATGGCACAAATGAAGAGGTACTTTGAAAGGCACGGTGTAACGCACGAATTCGATGATTACAAGGCTTTATCCATAAGCCCTGTACACATTCACAGGAGCAAAGCAGATCACAAGCGTGCAATTTTTATTTTAGGAGGCGAGCTTGCGACTCTTATGTCCCGGGATGATCCTATCTTTGAAGAAGCATCAGTTCAGATGAGGGAATCTCTGAATTCCGTCATCAAGCTCATGGGTAATAACTGATAGGGCCTTTGAAGGTGGTAAGGAATTCGTTGTCCGAAAATACGGGTTCGAAATATTTTTGTTTTGAGATCAAGAGACGGTATGGATGCAAGTGCATTTTCATTACCATGCCGTCCTCTCCATCTGAATAATACTTTTTTTCGGTCCAGCAGGTTACAAATCCTATGGACCTGTATAATTTTTGTGCTCCTATGTTGCTACTTCTCACTTCAAGTCTTGCGTATTTAAGCCCGTTTGCAACAAAAATTTCACATATGGCACGAATCAGTTCTGTACCTATTCCTCTTCCCCGGTATTCTTCTTTGACGCCAACGGAAAAAATATGCCCTTCGTTTTCTGCGGAACGGTAGCCTACTACATACCCCACAACTTTTCCGTCCTGTTCCGCAACAAGGAAACCATCTCCAGCCATTTCGTAAAAATTCATATACACCAGGGAATTGTGCTCCGAAAAAGCCTCTTTTTCAATTTCGACTATTTCCTGAAAGTCCTCAGGTGCAAAACGCCTTATCATAATATCTTATATATTCCTACCATTTTATTATTCCTTCGAGGGGGAATACTCTTAGAGAGTCCTACTGTTTTGATTTTTATAAATCTAGTTTATAATCATGATTACAGTATATTACAATCTGAAGTTTACAATCTGAACTGGCAGGATCGAATCTAGAGGTTCGAGTTCTATAGCTTTTAAACCTATTTTAAAGATTAGCACGCAGGCTCAAAGTTTCTTAACGTGCCGGGTGTCCACTGCAACTCCTCTACTGGATTTTACCATTTCATTTCCGCTCATCAGCGCCCGGCCTACACAGAGGGCCTTCTCTCCAAGAACAATTACTTCATCATTCGGCCGTATTTGTGGGTCTGCCTGAATAACACCCGGCGCAAGAATGGAACCACGTGGGACAAAATCATCAATTTTTACCACATATTTTCCACTTTTTAGCATCAATTCCGCCCCTTCAAGGGAAAGAGCAAGGATCCCATACTGTGGAACAAGAGTTGCAAGCTGTTTTTTCCCGACAAAGAGCTGGTATTTAGGAAAACGGCCTTTGACCACAAGATTTCCGGCTTCTTTAGAGAAAAGAAGTCTGGCAGCTTCTCCGAATTGATAGTCTGCAATTGCCTTCAGGAAATTCTTTTTCTCCTCTTCCGCATTCAGGCTTTTCTTGCTGAAATCTTCGGCTGTACAAAGGGATTCAACAACGCTTTTCAGATTTGAAAGAGCTTCCATAGATACAAGGCTTTCTTTAGCAGTGTAGATAATCTCAATTCCCAGTTTACTGGCCACTCTTTCGCAGATTTCCCTGTATGCTCCTTCGACATGGGCAACCACTGCCTTATACCTGTATTTTGAGAGATAAGCCTCAAGGCAGCCTGAAACCCAGGCTTTTTCTTCTTCATCCCAGTGCCCTGTAACTGCAGTGTCATAATGGGCTGCAGGGTATGTCAGTTCCAGTTCTCTGGGCACTATTCCAAGGGGAGAAGTTAAGATCACTTCATGGACAAATTTTCGGTATTTTCCAAGAGTCAGAATGAATTTCTGGTGGGATTGAGAAGTTGAGTAGGGCTTTCTTGCCGCACACGGGAGAAGCAGGAGGATATCAAGATCCGGAGGTATATATCTCTCCTGTATACGCTGTGCAAACCTTGCCACTTCGATTCGAGACAGGGCTTCGGAAGTATCTGCAAGGAGCTGGTTTTGTCGGAAAGCAGGAACCCTTTCCTCAAGGTAAGAATATTCGAAATCTCCAAGGCGAAGCAGGGCTGTGAGCCAGGGCTTTACCCTGCACTGGCCTTCAACATATTCCCTCAGAGTTCCTGCCCTGATCCTTTCCCGGACAAGGGAAAGTTCTGCCTCAAGAGCATCCCTATTATGAGCTGTAAGGAATTTTGCTCTATCAATTTTCGGGAGATTTCGTATCTCTGCGGGCCTGACAGAAGTACATACCCTGCACCTGCAGGGAAACTCTGTCAGAGAGTCAAGATAGAAACTGCCTGCAGCTGTCAGATAAATGTCGGAATAGGCTGCAATTTCTGTCCGGGTATCATCCACAATATCGATCCCAAGATAGGCCAGCATTGCCACATTTTCAGGAAGCGCCAGGTTTGGGGCATATAAAGCTGTATCCGGAGGAATGCGGTCTTTCGACTTAAGAAGGGTTTCGAGAAACTTTCTGGCATTGTTTTCGAGGGTCCCTGCCCCTTCCATTATATAAAGGTCACTTCCCAGAACTTCTCCTTCTGCCCTGAGAAGCGAGCCTGTAGGTCCTTCTGTTTTTTCGTCACCGATGGCGGTAAATATTTTGTTTTCCCCTCTTGAATCGGCTGAGATAGAAGGAGGATAAGCCTGATGCGGCAGGATTATGAGAGTCCCTTTTCCTGTTTTTTCCCGGATTCTCTTTACGCGTGCTTCAAGCTCTGTCTGGGACTCCACACCCCAGAAACTACCTGCATCGACAACAGGGCCAGGGCTCTCAAGGTCTCCGAGCTCTGCCGTGCTCAGAATGCAAGGCGTACTAATTTCCGGAGAAAGCAGGAGTTTTCCAATCCTTGCTGCTCCGTCTCTCTGTTCTATCTCAAAGTACTGTGTCATGTTTGTCCTCTTATGTTTACCAGAATGTAAAGGTTTTTCCTGCTTTTTTCTGAAAGTTTCTTCTTACTGTCTACTCTCTTTTTTCTGAGAGTTTCCTCTTACTGTCTATTTTCTTTGAATCTGAATGGTTCTCTTCATTACGTTTTTTGTCCCTTAGAGGGTCTCTCAGGAGGAAGGAGGATGGTATATTCTTATATATTATTAATATTGATTATGTGCTGCAAATTATCTCTCATTTATCTGTCCCCAGCCGTGACAGAAATACTATTTTTCACATCCGAATTCCAATTTGAGGTCTAGAATGGATATAACTGAAGAACTTCGAAAAATCGTTGGCGGACGGCTCTCGGTCTCGCCTTCGGAACTTTATTGTTATTCTTCTGATGCATCCCAGGTCAAGGGAATGCCTGATTACGTAGTACGCCCAAAAAGCACCGACGAGGTAAGCCTTATTGTCAGGCTTGCCTATGAGAACAACATCCCTGTGACTGCAAGGGGAGCAGGCACCGGACTTGCAGGCGGTGCTGTTCCTGTTGGAGGGGGTATAGTGTTAGATATGTCGGGTATGAACCGCATCCTTGAAATCGATATTGACAACATCCAGGTAGTTGTGGAGCCTGGAATTATTCAGGACGCTCTTAATGAAGCGCTAAAACCGTATGGTTTTTTCTTTCCTCCCAACCCGGGCAGTTCCGCAATGTGCACTATCGGGGGCATGATAGCTTACAATGCAAGTGGGATGCGTTGTGTAAAATACGGTACTACCAGAAACTATGTTCGCGACCTTGAAGTGGTTCTTGCGGATGGAACTGTCATCCACACAGGCTCAAAAATGCTGAAATCGGCTGCAGGCTATGATCTGACCCAGCTTATGATAGGGTCTGAAGGTACACTCGGGATCGTCACCAAAGCCAGTCTGAAGGTTGCCCCTCTTCCGAAAACCCGCAAACTGGTTATCGCGTCCTTTGAAAATGCAGAAATTGCAGGGCAGGCGGTTGTAAAAACTTTCTCGAACGGGGTTATTCCTTCAGCCTGCGAGATTCTGGATAGGATTTCTCTGCAGGTTCTCAAACGCTACGACCCCAAGCTTGTGCTTCCTGCGGAAGGAGATGTTCTCCTCTTCGAGGTGGACGGGACTGAAAATTCAGCACGTGAAGCTGCAGAGCAGATAATTAAGGTCTGTTCTCCTCTGGCTCTTTCCATAAAGCTTGCGGAAAGTGAAAAGGAAATGACAGATATCTGGGCAGCCAGAAAGCTTGTAGGGGCCGCAATTTCCCGCCTGGACCCCACAAAGACCCGCATCTATGTTGGAGAAGATGTGGGAGTTCCCATAAAAAAGATCCCGGAATTACTAAAAAAGGCACAGGAGATTTCAGAAAAATTCAATCTGCCTGCTATGAAGTACGGGCACATAGGAGACGGAAACCTGCACCTTGCCCTCTTCATTGATGTTCTGAATAAAGACGAGTGGGACCGCCTGAACCAGGCTGCAGATTTGATCCACAGGACAGCAATCGAGCTTGGGGGCACGGTTAGTTCCGAGCATGGTGTAGGTGCGGCCAGGGCAGAGTACATGGAAGCTCAGTGGGGCCCTGCCCTTGAGGTAATGCGTGCAATCAAAAAAGCCCTTGATCCGAAAGGTATACTGAATCCGGGCAAACTGGGGTTGTGAAAACCGTGAAAAACGAAGAAAAAAAGGAAACTAAAAGGGCAAACGAGCCGGATAAAAATGAAGTAAGCGGCAAAACAGGGAAAAAGCAGCCATTTGAGATTGACCGCAGGTCAGTTTACAAATGTGTGCAGTGCGGAACCTGCCGCTCAGTCTGCCCTGTCTTTGACGCAGTGGGCTGGGAATCTGCGAATACTCGCGGCCGCATGCTTATCATCAAAAGCCTGCTTGAGGGTAGGGTTCCTTCTGAAGATGTCCTTTCAAGTCTGGCTTCCTGTACAACCTGCGGGATCTGCGCTGCCAAATGTCCTGCAGGAGCAAACCCGCCGGAAGTTGTGGAAGCTGCCCGTGCCCAGCTGGTGAAATGCGGCATCACAACATCCGCTCAGGAAAAATTGAAGTCAGCGGTCATAACATACGGCAACTCCTTCGGGGAAACAAAGGATCGTAAACACTGGCTTTCCGAAACAAAGCGTTCAAAGCTCCCTGAAAAGTCAGAATACGTCTATTTCGTAGGTTGCTTTGACTCTTACCGCTACCCGGAATTTGCGAAAAAGACATTTAAGGTTCTGCAGCGCTTTGGAGTAACCCTCCTGCCTGATGAACAATGTTGTGCTTCTCCCCTTCTGCGCACCGGATTTCTAGAGGAAGCAGAAAAGGTAATGGAGCGCAACCTTGAACAGATCAGAAAGGTAGGAGCCCACACAATTATCACGAGCTGTGCAGGCTGTTATACCACCCTTAAGAACAACTATCCCGGAGAACTCCGTGTCATCAGCCTCCCTGAGTTCCTTGCCGAACACCTGGATGAACTCAAACTGAAAAAACTTGACCTTACAGTCGCCTACCACGACCCCTGTCATCTGGGCAGGCACAATAAGATCTACGATGCACCAAGGAAAGTTATCCAGGCGATCTGCACTCTCAAGGAAATGAAAAATATCAAAGAAAACTCCCGCTGCTGCGGCGGCGGAGGTGGAGTCAGGATAGGGTATCCGGATATATCTCTTGAGCTTGCCAAAAACAGGCTCAAAGACGTGCCGGAAGGCGTGGACTACATAGTTACCTCCTGTCCTCTCTGCATAAGGAACCTCAGGGACGCAGGCGGAAATATCGAGGTTATAGACATTATAGAACTCGTGGCAATGGCGATGAAGTGAGTTTAGCTGTTTCTGAGTTTAGCTACTGTGAGTCAGCTACTTGTTTCTAAGTTGATTTTTACTGCGGACCGTTTTTATTCGGTCAGCTGATTTTTTACTCCTGAGAATAGCTTTTAGCTTTTTGAGATATAATGGTAAGAACGGTAAGCAGTCCGCTTTCTGTCAACAGCATATTTTTATCTCCGTAAAACGACTTTTGTTTATAGAATTCTCCATCTGATAATAATTTTTAGAGGTAGGTTAGGAGGACAGGATCGTGAATAGTAAATTAATAACTTTCCATAACGTTTCACCTGCTGCGTTTAAATGCCTGAAGAAAAAACTTCAGGACATGTGTATCCATGTCCCACCAGGCAATAAAGGGGAACTTTCAGGTCAGGGGGTTGTTGCGGATTTCGAATGGGATGGAGAGTCAGAACTTACCGTCACAATCAAGAAAAAACCGTGTATCGTCAGTTACGAGACCGTAGCCTGGAAAATAAAGGACTTCGTCAAAGAGTGCCACGGCTCGCTGGGGAAAGGTTTGGGATGAAGTATGGGCGGAAGGAAACTGGATACCGAAGGCTGCCAGGGAATTAAGTTCAAAAATGTGACTCCTGACGTGTTTTCCTGCATAAAGAAAAAACTCCAGGCCTACGGGATCGAAACTTCACCTGGAAATTCCGGGGTGCTTGAAGGAAACGGAATAGTTGCCCACTTTAGCTGGGATGGGGAGGCAAACCTGATAATTGAGATCAAGGAAAGGCCTTTAACTACTTACTGCGGGCAGGTAAGCGGAAAACTTAGAACCTTCCTTCGCGAGTGCCAGGGGCTCTGAAGAAAAACCCAACTTAATCCCGGAAATATAATTCCTTTCATTCCCGGGTTTGAAATCTGCATGTTTTTGAGAACGCAGGCTCTGGATTTTACTCCTTTTTTCTTCTTATCAAACACTTATGGGCGTTTCCTACAAGATCGAGCCTTCCTGCCTTTTCCAGAGCTTCATATACAAGCTCATAGTTTGCAGGACTCCTGTAATGCATAAGAGCTCTCTGCATAGCTTTTTCTTTTTTATCCCTTGCAGCGTACATTTTTTTGCCTGTGAACGGGTCGAGTCCTGTGTAATACATGCAGGTCGATACAGTCATAGGGGTTGGGGTAAAGTCCTGTACCTGTTCTGTATAGCCTCCATGATCCCGCACATACTCTGCCATTTCTATCATATCTTCAAGGGTGCAGCCCGGGTGACCTGACATCAGGTAGTTTACAATGTACTGTTCCTTGCCGCACTTCCTGTTGAGAGAAGTAAATTTTTCGGCAAATTTTTCATAGACTTCTCTGCCGGGTTTGCACATTGCATTTGTGACCCGTTTTGAGAAATGTTCAGGTGCGATCCTCAATTGTCCGCTGATATGATGGGCGCAGAGTTCTTCGAGGTATTCTTCATCCTCAAGAGCCAGGTCGTAGCGCACTCCATAGCCTGTAAAGACCTGTCTGACCCCTGGAAGTTCGCGCAGGCGGCGCATGAGCTCGAGCAGCTTTTTGTGACTGGTATCCAGAGCAGGGCAAATACGGGGGTAAAGACAGGCTTTGTCCAGGCAGGCTCCTTTCTTTTCCCAGGTTTTGCACTCCATTCCGTACATATTGGCACTTGGGCCGCCGACTCCATTGATAATGCCTTTGAAGTCCGATTTTTCTGTAAATTTTTTTGCTTCACGGAGGAGGGACTCGATGCTGCGGCTTGCAATCATACGCCCCTGGTGCTGCGTAATAGCGCAAAAGGTACAGCCTCCAAAGCAGCCTCTATGCGCTGTCAGGGAGAATTTCACCATTTCCAGGGCAGGGACAGGTTCTGTGTAGGAGGGATGAGCCTCGCCAGTGAACGGCAGCTCATATACATGGTCCATTTCAGCTTCTGTCAGAAGCCGCATAGGTCTGTTCTGCACTATAACAGTTTTTGGGTGAGGCTGGACAACCCCTTTTCCGGTAATAGGGTTCTGTTCCAGGAAGTGTACGCGAAAAGCCTTTGCAAAGGCTGCTTTATCCTGGGAAACGTCTGAAAAGGAAGGAATTTCTACATAATTCTTGAAAAACTCTGCTGCCTTCTCATATGCTCCTCCATCTTTCTCTTCACATACATCCTGTTTTTTATCCGCATCCTGCTTTTCACCCACATCCCGCTCTCTGGATTTATCCGTCTCTTTGCACCTTTCTTTAAGTTCTTTCCAGGCTTTAACTTCCATCTTCCATACCGTGCCCGGAATGTCTTTGATCTCTCTGATATCTTCCCCAGCCTGCAACCGCTTTGCAAGTTTTACAATCTGAAGCTCTCCCATGCCGTAGACCACAAGATCAGCAGGTGCATCAGCCAGAATGGATTGTCTGACCTTATCTGAAAGATAATCATAATGTGCTAGGCGCCGCAGGGAAGCCTCAATACCCCCCAGTACTATCGGCACCTCAGGAAAGGCTTCTTTTATCCTGTTCGAATAGATAATCACTGCACGATTCGGGCGAAGCCCTGTTTTACCTCCCGGGGAATAAGCATCCTTATCTCGCGGCTTCAAACCTGGGGTCAGGTTGCTAACCATGGAGTCCGTGTTTCCGGCACTTATTGAAAAGAAAAGCCTTGGCTTTCCAAGTTTCTTAAAATCCTCAAGATTATTCCATCCGGGCTGGGCAATGATTCCGACCCGAAAGCCAGCGTCTTCAAGAACCCTTCCAATAATTGCAGTCCCGAAACTGGAATGGTCCACATAGGCGTCTCCGGTGACAAGAATTATGTCAAGTTCTTTCCAGCCGCGGGCTTCTACTTCCTCAGGGCTCATTGGAAGGAATTTTGATACAGATATGCGTGAAGAAACGAGCTTTTCAGACTTTTTTTCCTTTTTTTCCCTTTTTTCAGTTTTATGTTCAGAGTTCTTTTTTTCGGTTTTATATTCGGAGCTTTTTCTCGGTTTTTTCCCTGTTTTTGATAGGGATTTTGCTGCTGAGGATTTTGCTTCTGCTTTTTCAAATCTTGTCCTGGACTTCGCTCCTGACTTTGCCTCTTCTCTTGCTTCCTGTCTCAGTTCTGCTTTTTTTGGAACAAATAAGCCGGTTTTTCGGCCTGATTTTTCTTTATCCGATTTTTCTATGCCGTATTTTTTATTTCCTTTCGGAACTGCTGTATTTTTCGCCATAATTTGCTTCTAGGCTCCTCATTCGCTTTGATTCCCCGTTAAACAGGTACTGAAGTTATTTTCATACCCAAGCTGTCTTTCCAGGTTTGCCAGATCTTCTTCATGCTCCCATCATCATTTTTAGCATCGTGTATGAGGCCATAATCTGGTTGTTTCCGTTTCTGTCCGTAGGAGCTCCATGTCCAGAATACAGGGTTTTTACATCCAGTTCTGTGAGTTTTTCTATGGAACCCAGCATCTTATCAGGTTCCGAACCTTCAAAGTCCATTCTTCCGAATCCGCCTCCCGGAAATACAGTGTCCCCAGAAAAGAGACTTTTTGAGACCGGTTCATAGAGACAGATACTCCCTTTTGAATGACCAGGGGTGTGAATCACTTCCAGATATTCTCCATTTCCTATGTCAATTTTGTCCCCTTCTTTATATGTGATTGTGGGCTTGATGGCAGGTGCGCGATCTCCGAAGAGCACGGAGACGCTCAAATATTCGTCGTTTACACCTTCAAGATCGGCTTTGTGTATTCCAACTTCTGCTCCGCTCTTTTCTGCAATTGCTGCTGCTGCTGCTGTATGATCATAATGGCAGTGAGTCAGGATAATAAGTTTCAGATCTGTGAGCTTGATGTATTTCTCGAGTTGTTTAATGATCAGATCACTATTCATTCCCGCATCGATCAGTACCTTCCCGTTTACTAGGTAGACGCTGGAATCATAGGCTGTGGGGCAAATGTATCGGACTTCCATATTTCTTTCTCCTCTTCTCCCTGTATTCTCTTCTTCTTTTCTTTTTCCTTTCTTTTTCCTCAGGACTATTTTAGAACTTTACATTGAAAGCCCTGCGTGTATTTTTTGTGGCAGATTTAGCAATTTCTGCCGGTTCTGTATCTTTAAGTTGCGCTACCACAGGGATCGAATCTACTATGAAGGCAGGTTCATTTCTGCCTTTGCGGGAAGAAAGGAAGGGACTGTCAGTTTCCAGAAGAAGGTTTTCAAGCGGCACCTCGGTTGCAAGAGCCTGATGATGCTCGGAAAAACAGACAAGAGTTGCCAGAGAAATGTAGTATCCCATATCCACTATTTCCCGCATTGTCTCAACAGAGCCGCTGTAGCAGTGGTAGATAACCGTATCCACATCCCTGACAAGTTCCAGGACTTCAGCTTCGGCCAGCCTGGCATGCACCACAAGGGTTTTGTCCAGATCTTTTGCCAGCTCAATTACTTTTTTGAACGAAGCTGTTTGCTTCTCTCGTTCCTCATTCGTTTTGCAGTCCTGAAAGTCCAGACCGGCTTCCCCTATACCAACTGCTTTTCCTGCATTGGCTTCAATCTGGGCAAGGATCGAACTTATTTCTTCATTATTGCCTTCCCTGCCGATATCAGGACTCAGGCCAAGTGTGGCATAAATATCTTCATATTTTTCCGTAAGTTCAAGACTCATGCGGTTGCCTTTCAGAGAAATTCCGGAATTAATCATTCCGATAACTCCTGCTTCCCTAGCTCGGAGAATGGCCTCTTCTCTATCTCGGTTAAATTTAGGAAAATCAAGATGACAGTGAGAATCAATTATTGGATAAGGCATGGATTTGTATTCCATCTCATTTTATTTTACTTTTTATGCATGATTTGTGGAATACAAACCCGAAAAACGAATTACCAGTCCTTATCCGATTTTTTGTCTGAAATTATCTTTGAACCAAACTTCAAACTAACAGTTTTCGAGCTCTTTTAGCCGTTTCTGTCGGTTCAGATTTTAGATTCCTTTTTATACAGCAGGTTCATGGCGTTCACAAGGGCTTCTACAGAGGCCATAACTATGTCCGGGTTTGCAGACCTGGCAGTTACAATTCTGCCCTGTTCGTTTTCAAGACCGATGTATACATCTGCAAGGGCATCTGCTCCTCCGGTAATGGCATCAATCCTGAAATCCTGGAGTTTAAAGTGGTTATTTTCTCCCAGGATATCCCTTACAGCATTGAGTGCGGCATCTACGGGGCCAACTCCAATACTTGCAGCAATGACTTCTTTGCCCTGAATGTCTGCCTTAACAACGGCTGTAGGCGTCAGGATATTTCCGGTCATTACGGATACTTCTTTGAGCTTGATCAGTTCTTCTTCGGAACTTGCTTTTCCAAGCACGGCAGAAGCAACCGCATAGAGGTCGGCATCCGTGATCTGTTTGCCCTTGTTTGCAATCTCTTTGATTCTGGACACAATCTCATCGAGCTGCTTGTCATTGCTTATTATTCCGGCAGATTCGAGAGACTGCTTGACTGCATGTTTGCCTGTATGTTTGCCGAGGACAATACGCCGTCTGTGTCCTACCATTTCCGGAGTCATTATTCCAGGCTCGAAGGTGTCGGATTTCTCAAGCACTCCCTGACTGTGAATTCCCGACTCGTGGGAAAAGGCATTCTGGCCGACCACAGGAGTGTTTGGAGGAAGCCTGACTCCAGTATAGTTTTCAACCATTCTCGAGGTTTCAACGAGGTATTCTGTCCGAATGTTCGTTTTTGCCCCATACATTGCCGTAAGGCTCATGACTGTCTGGGCAAGGTCGGCATTTCCTGCCCTCTCGCCTATGCCATTTATAGTGACCTGGACCTGGGATGCACCTGCTTCGACAGCCATGAGGCTGTTTGCTACTGCAAGCCCGAAATCATTATGGCAATGTACATCGATGGGAATTGTTATTTCAGCTGCAATGTCCTTTATCTGCCTGTACATTGCGGACGGAACCATAACGCCAACAGTATCCGGCACGTTAATGATATCGCATCCTGCCTCCTGAACTGCCTTGAAAACCTGTATGAGGTATTCAGGATTAGTCCTTGTAGCGTCCATTGCAGAAAACATGCACTTCCGCCCATGGTCTTTGATGTACTGGACAGCTTCCACAGCCAGTTGAATGACTTCTTCCTGGCTTTTTTTAATGGTATATATTCTCTGTACATCTGAGGTAGGGACGAAAGTATGCACTAGGCCAACGTCGCTATCAAAACAGGCATCGATATCTTTTTTCAATACACGAGCAAGTCCGCAGACTTCTGCATCCAGCCCGGCATTAGAAATCGATTTTACGGATTCTTTATCTCCTTCTGAAGAGATAGGAAATCCAGCTTCTATTATGTCTACCCCGAGTTTGTCAAGTTGACGGGCAATTTCCAGCTTCTGAGTAGAAGTCAGGGATACTCCCGGGGTTTGTTCTCCGTCACGCAGTGTTGTGTCAAAAACAGTTACCGTTTTATTCTGCATGGGTTCGATGTAAAAATCGATCCCTTCTTTCAGTTCTTACATTCATAGTAATCACCTACATTGATGTACATCCCTGGTATATAAATACCACGTAAGTTTTTGAATGTTGGAACGTTAGTTTTGTTCGTTTAAGCGCCAGACGGAAAACTATTTATACTAAATACTCCATTCTAGGGTTGCTCTCAGGGCGTCACAAGACATCCCGAAAGCGAAAAACGGGATTTGAAAAACGGAGTTCGACAACTGAACTCAAAGGGTATCGAAAAACGAACCTGAAAACGGATCTAAATGATACCTGGAGACGCTGTTTAAAATACAGTGCTCATAAAAACGGACAATGTTAAGGATTCGAAAGTATAACTCTTTTGAAATCTTTTAAACATTCAATTTCCATCTTTCAAATTCGTTCAATACAAAGCTTTATATACAAGAAACGTCTTGTATGTATCCCTCACACAACGCGGTTGTGTGGGTCGAACTGAATATCTCTTTCATCTTTTAATGGAGCCAGGAGTTGTTTCCTGTCTGACGAGGATTTTGTCGGTTCGGTTAATTCTGGTTGGTAGTTGTTTTTACAAAAACATCTATCGCGAAACTGAAATTAACTGAATTGATGTTGTTAGTGCA
>Ga0209639_1000788_pt1 | contig 39038 bp, 59 predicted proteins | sample EPASupsiteHSE605_FD_187268 | JGI IMG/M metagenome (GOLD analysis project Ga0209639, IMG submission 187268) | Bioremediated contaminated groundwater from EPA Superfund site, New Mexico - Sample HSE6-05 (SPAdes) (version 2) | ecosystem: Environmental > Aquatic > Deep subsurface > Groundwater >... | reverse complement strand
TTTCTGCCAAATCCGATACTTTGTCAACTACACCCATGACACCATTTTCTATTTCAGGCATTTTATCTGTTAGCCACTTGGCAAATTCTTTTATATACGGTGCTAATTTTTCTCCAACATTAATTTTCAATGTTTCCACTGCACCGCTCAATTGATCTAACGCACCTTTAAGATTATCTTGCTGAGTTTTAGCCATCTTCTCTGCAGCTCCATCAGCTGTAATAAAACTTTGCGTCAGTTTACTTAATTCTTGAGGTCCTGCTTGTATTAAGCTAAGCATTCCGCTCATAGCTTCCTGTCCGAAGATAGTAGCAATAGCATTTTGTTTCTGCTCATCCGTTAGATTTTTCGTACTATTTTGCAAGTTTTGTACTATTTTACTCAAGGATAGCATTTTACCTTTACTATCAAATGCTGCAAAGCCAAGCTTATTCATTAAATTAGAAGCCTCTTTTGAAGGACTAGCGAGTCTACTTAAAGCTGATCTTAATGTAGTTCCAGACTGCCCTCCTTTTATTCCAGCATTGGCCATTAGTCCTATGGAAGCACTAACTTCCTCTAATGATATACCCATAGCATTCGCAACCGGAGCAATATATTTCATAGCTTCACCAGTATCAGTTATACCTGCGTTAGTTGCACTTGCTGTCTTTGCTAAAACATCAGCTACATGTGTCGCTTGTTTTGCTTCAAGCCCAAATCCACGTAATGTGGATGCTGCTATATCTGAAGCTGTTGCAATATCTACAGCCCCTGCTGCTGCTAAATTCAGCATACCTGGCATTGCCGATATCGTTTCTTTTACTGAAAATCCTGCGGATGCTAAGTTAGCCATACCATCTGCTGCTTGTGAAGCACTAAAAGCGGTACTCGCTCCTAATTCCTTAGCTTGATCTGTAAGTAATTTTACTTCACTTTGTGTAGCTTCTGAAATAGCAGCAACATTAGACATCTTAGCTTCAAAATCCATGAATGTGTTTATTGTTGAACCAATACCAAGTCCTCCTAATATAAGAGTACCAGCAGTTGCAACGGCAGCTAATTTTTTAATTGCAGTTTTGCTAAAACTATTAATTCTAGATTCTATAGTATTTAGTGGCCTAGTCATTCTATCATTTAACCTTACTGATGGACTAGCCTGTATTCTATTTAATCTATTCATTCTTCGTTCGGTTTGTTGTGTATATCTTTCTAAAGCACTTAATTGCCTTCGTGATGTATTATCACCTGTTACACCTATATTTATATCTAATCGATATATTTCTCTTGCAGCCAATCAAATCACCCCTTCGGGACACTAGCTTTTTCTCTTTCTTTATTTTCTTCTTGTATCTCATAATCAGAAAAGGCGAAGAGTAATTTCCTCGCCATATCACTTCTCGACATAATAAAATCGGGGTCCATATCATGCTTTACAAACAAATTATATAAAGCACAAATCTTACCACCCCGAGTTATGAGTTTTTTATATCTTCAATCTCCTCTAATTCATTATCAAAACCACTTAATTCAAGTATCCTATCTGCCATTGAAGAAGTCTCTCCAGCAAGGAACTTTTTTCTTATAAATTGTCTTCCATCTGAAGCTTTTAATGAATCAAGCAACTTTTCATTATTCCAATTAGGAGTAACAGTAGCTGATTCAATTAGTGCTGCATTAAATTCTTCATCATCCAGCTTTTCAATTCTCTTGCCTCTTTCTTTTCTGGTATAGGTGCACTCTTTTCTAATTCTATTTATTTCCCTTTCACTTAATCCTTTAAGTGTTACCGGAATTCCAACTCTGTCAATAAAGTATGTAGCCTGTGGTACTTTTGTAGGCTCCATGAGTTTTTCAATGATTTGCTCCTCGGTCATGTTTAGTATTTCTTCATCAGTTATTTTTTTATTATCTGCCATAATGATACCCTCCTAAAATTATTGAATTTCAATTTTATCTAACAATTCATAGCCTTCGAAAGTAAACGGTGTTTCCTCTTCTACTAATTCATTAGCTTTTAAATTAACAAGTTGCAATTTATCTGCCATACAATTTTTAAGCCTTATTCTTTCAAATCCATAAGCTTCAGGATCTTCTAAAGCTGTTATTATCTCAAATCTACCAAATCCTCTTTCAATCATAGCAGAGGAAATTTTATATCCACTCATTGAACCTGTACCCTTTTTATTACCCTTTTTGTATCTAGTCCAATCATCTCCAAGTAAATTTAATTCTTTTTTATCAAGTTCAACATCAGCAGTGCATTCAGTTAAATTTGTCTGCCATTGACCATCTACTAATATTTTTCCACTAGAACCATGTATAGTTCTTGAAGCATCTAAAGACATACTATCCCTCCTATCTTATATATCCTGTTCCAAGTATCTTCTTCATAACATTGATGTATTGAGCACTCCATCTCCAATAGAACTCATCATTTTTAGCATTAGATTGTAGCTCCTTATCTGTTTCAACTGTAAAATCTTCTATTAGCCCTGCAGCTTCAAGGGTTTCAAAATATTGTTTTAAAGCTGATAGTAATGCTAATTGACCGGTTCTTCCATTTGTAACTTTTCCTACATACTGACCATTTCCTGTAGAACTAGTATCTTCATCAACTGCATCCATGAACTTAATAGCCCTTAAGTATCCCCATGTTTCATCTTGATCTGTTCCATAGATTTTAAGAGTATTTACATCATCTTCAATAACAACTGCTCCATCATCATATCTAAGAACCATAGTTCCAGCAGCTAATGCACTTTTTATTTCCTCATCAGTTAGATTCTTAGTTACATTCTGGAATACTGTTTTAGCATTACATAAGCTTTCCTTTAAGTCTTGTCCTTCGCCTAAAGCTGCTATATAGCAAGCTGTTTCTGATGGAGTATATTCAATTCCGTCTAATACTCCTCCTACTGCTCCAGCATAGTGAATGCCTTCATAATTGAATGACTTTGATTTATCATTTGCTTGAACTATAGTTTCTTCTGAGGTACCACCTAGATAAGCTTTTATCTTCTTACCATTTAGCCTATTTCTCTCTACCCAAGATTTAACACTTGTATGCAGAGATGGATCTGTAATGCCGTCTAAGCTAAAACCATTAAATTTTACGCTTTCAAAAGCTGCCATGGCCTCAATATAATTTTGATTTGTAACTGATGCTGCACCGTTATTTCCACCTGTTAAAGGCTGATTACTAACATTTGCTAGAGTTCCATTTCCAGCTGCTATTTTAGTTGCATTTAGCCATAAATTCTCTTGATTATCATTTATTGCAGCAACTATTTGATCCATTGTTCCTGTTAATGCAGAAAATACATATACTTGAGTTGTACCTTCAAATAGAACAATATCCTTTTTAGTTCCATCAACAATGTTGCTCCTAACTGTAACATTAAACTCTCTTGTTGTTGGATACTTAGTATCAAGTTTTAATACATTTACAGGTGTCGCAGTTGTATCTTTTAATGTAATAGTAGCTACAGCCTCAGTACCATCTGCAAGTCTGTATAATAAGAGTTCTTTAGGTTGACCTAATAGTGCTAACCTTCCAAGTTTATAAGCTGTAAAGTTAGTATCACTTCCGAATTTAATACCTAAATCTTTTTCAGAAGTTATTGAAACTACTGTTTTAACTGGACCCCAATTTGCTTTTACAGGCATCGTAACTATTCCACGTTTCCCAGCTTGTATTCTTGATAAGGCCGCTGCTTTAAATCTGTTATAGAAACCCGGTCTAGTTGGTTTATCTGTCTCACTCCAATATCCGCTTGCCATGGATTACTTCACCTTCCTTTTCAAAAAGACTTTAATTTTATCTTTAAATTCTTCTTTTGTTAGTTCTTTTTTCTCACAATCAAATAAAGCACCAACTGCTATTTCTTTCTTATAGCCTGTTAGTGCTTCACAATTATTTATTAGATCTTTAACTGGATATAACTCTTCCTGAGTTATTGCTTCTTTATCCATGCTAATCCTCCTATTCTATATTCCCTCTACTATAAATTTTATCTATAGTAGGTGCAGTATCTTGTATCATTTTTCTTCTAGATAATTTTACTGTTAATTGTCCTTTGCTAAGCATATCAGCTTCCCTATCCTCACTAACACTTTCTACAGTTAGATAGCGCTTATTAACTAAATCTAAAGGTATCTTTAAATCCATAATAAGCCTATCTTCTATATTATCTAGTAGCATATTAATTTCATTTTTATTGTTACTAGCAACATGGCCTACAATAGTCTTACTTTCTTTGATTAAAGCACTATTCTCTCTTTCCTTACTTTGGCTCTGTACTCTCCATAATATTGAAGGTACTTGAAAATTCTTTTTCCAATTATTCAGGTAAACAGTAATATCAATTAGTCCTTGTGTGTATGTGCTTAAAGCATCAAGCCAAGGATCAATATTAACTTCATCTTCTTCATTTAATGCTATTACAGTAAACCTCAATCCTCTAGCTATGGCATCCCATTCTTCGTCTATAACATCTTGTCCTATTGCTCCATCATAAATACAAGTAAATGTTTCGTTTGTAATAATATCACTAATAGGTTGCATATTTAACGCAGAAATAGCCTTTTGAGCTAAGGAATCTAAGTTCTTAAAAGTAGTCCTCTTTTCGTACAGCCATATCTCTATAGTTCTTTTAAATCCAACTACTTCTCCATTGTCATCATCAGAACCCTGTAATACTATAGCATAAGGTTTAAGCGTATCTTTAGTAGGTACTGTAGGTTCATAGCAATTTTTAAGCTCTGATACTGTATCTATTAAATGTTGCCTTATTCCTGCTCTCATCTTTAATCACTCCAATAATCAATTACAGCATTTTTAATTATTTCTTTATTAGCTTGTAGTGTTGGTTCTATAATAGGTTTGCCCTCTGTCCCAGGATGATTTACTTTTTTAACTGGGTGTGTAGCGCCTCTCCAGTACAAGGCCTTTTTATTTTTAGGCATTATAATATGTGGTTTTGAGCCTTCTTCTAATATTTCTCCATAGTCAACACCATGAGCAATATAAATAGAGTAATTGCTGCTACCAGCTTCACATCCACCTTCTAAACCTTGTCTTGCATTTGATGTTCTATCTGTCCAAGTAGCATTTCTTTTAGCATCCCTTTCTAAATTACTTGCAAATAAATTACAGAGTGCCAGCATACCAATCTTTTTTCTTGTGATATAATCAATAACTTCAAAGGACATACTAATCGATCCTTTCTAAATCACACATATACCCACATAAAGTATCTTCTATAATTTGTGGATATACTGCTTTTATCTCGAATTTATCTCCATTGCTTGTAAACTCAATATTTTCTTTTGGTGTGGCATCTAATCCTGCATCCTTATTTGCAACCATCTTATATCTCCTACTAGTATAAGAAGTTCCCTTGTTTTCTGAATTTACATTAATGGAATTACTGCTATCATCAATATAAATTAATACAGTGATAATTTTTAGAACAGTATCCTCTTCAAAAGCTCCATCTACTTCTCTTTTTGTTGTTTGAGTAAATGTTATTTCAGTTGGATTTAATGCTATACCCTTATTTATTGCCTTGATTATTTTTATTGCTTTTAGCTTACTCATACTTCATCAGCTCTTGACATGGAAGTTTTATATCCAGCTGTTGTTGGGTTTAATGCTGCAACTTCTTGTAGATAGTCAGCTTTATATATAGCTGCTAAGTTATTCCAATACTCTTTATTGCTAGATTTAACCTCTATAGGACCTACCTTGACTTGATCATCTGAAGCTGCTTTAAGTAAACAACCTCTCCAACTAGCTTTAGCAACGCTATTTCCATTAACTAAAAGTAAGTTTTGTAGATCAACATCATTAAAATAAGGATATTCTGTTTCTTGTAGATTAAGTTTCAATTGTTCTATTGGGTCCATACTATTGACCTCCATTTTCTCCTACTTGACCGCTTTGTCCGTTTGATGGATTAACTGGTGTTTCTTCTTTTGGAATTTCTATTTCAGCATATTTACTTAATTCTTCTACATCTGATTCTTTAACTTGAAATTTATCTCCAGCCTTTAAATGTTCTCCATCATATTTAATAAATTGTTTTGCTACTGCATTAAATGTCTTTTCTAAAGTATTTGTATCTGATTTTTTAGCCATGTTTTTCCCATCCTTCCTTAATCAAAATAAAAGAGTAGCTATTTAAACTACTCTAAATTAATATACAGTTGCAAAGAATACTTCATCTGCCCTATCAAAGCTAACTATAGGCATCACTGATACCTTAGTATCTACTGTTACTGGATCTTCTTTAACCATAGTTGTAACTGCAGTTCCTTTACCTACAATATAAGTGTCCAGTTTACTTGATCCACTCTGTTTATCAAACTCCTCAGGTGTTGTTCCGTAAACTGTGTTTCCAAGAGTTGAGCCACTCATAAGAGTGATTTTACCATCCGCATAATATGGAATTGGTTCTGCACCTTCTGCTGGAATATAAGTAGTATCTTCCAAGAAAATTACTGTTAGCCCTAAAACTTCTTTAGCAAACTGTATATAATTTGCTTGGGATAAAATCAAAGATGTATTTAGGTTACTATTTTTAATATGATTTGTGATTACTGTATTAATTAAAAATGTACTGTCAAATGTCTTTTCAGTCAGTAACAGTATTGTTGGCTTAGCATAGTTATCATCTGTAATAGCCTTTTGAAATGCTCTAATATCTCCAACTATATCAGCTGCAGGATTTGTCCACTTATCATCAACAGTTAACACTACTCTGTGATTTGCAGGCACTCCATAATCTACTACAATATCACCATCTTTGGACGTAAAGTTTAATAATCCATTCTGAGTTACGCTTGCCCTCATTTTCTTGGCTATGATATTTGCGCCATCAACTAGAGTAGAATAATTTTCAAAAACTTGTCCTAGTAAAGCATTTACAAAGTTTTCATTATTAGCACCAATTGCATTTTGTAAATCTCTTCTGGTAGTTTCATCAATACCCATACCTTCTTTAAAGAAAGGAATTTCAGTGGATTTTACTGTTAAATCTGCACTTAATGCTCTCATCTTTGTAGCTGCATCAAAAGTGCTCATTCTTAAAGCAACTGATTTCTTTTTAGCGCCCTTAGCCATTTCCAATTTTGTTCCAGTAACCTTTTTATCTGGAAACAGTGTTTTATCAACCGTAGATTCTTGTGGTAACTCTTTAATATAAAGAGCAATGTTTTTTGAGTTAATATAATCACTTAAATTCATGTCTTAATTCCTCCCTATTCTCCAAAAATAATTTGATGTAATGCTGCTTTTTCTGCATTTTTTCCACCAAGCACTGAATCAGCTGAAAATTTTACTTCTGATTCATATAAAACTCCATGCACAAACACTGGTACTACTTCTGTAGCATTATTTGGAGTTGCATCTGGTGACATTGATCCTTTAAAAGATACATCTTGATAAACAACTCCCCATGCATCTGTTGTTGCCGCTGATACCCCTTCAACTGCAGCAACTGTTGTAACTGCTTTTCCATCCTTAGTAATTAATGTTCCAGCTTTTAGAACTTCATTTTCGTCTAATGCACTTAACACATTAGCTTTTACTACCTTTAGGGGTAAACTAATAAAATGATCTCCAGCAATTAATCTTAGCTTCTTTTGGCTTGCTCCAATTGTATAACTTGACTGCCTCATTGTTCATTCCTCCTCATTCTCATTTTTTTATTTAGCAAAATCAGTTAAGCTCTTGGCTTTCAAAGCTTCTGCCCTTTGCTTACCTAATTCTGTTGCAAAATTTGTTTTTGTTTGCTCTTCTCCACCTTTTCCACCGGTATTAAATGAACCAGTCCCATTCGGTGTTTTTTCAAATAGATATTCATGCGATTTTTGAAGTGGCTCTAGTTGCTCTTTAAGACCTATGATGTTATCTCCATCAACTTTAAGATTTTCTTTATTTAATAAAGCCATAATTAGAGTTTTATCCTTAACATTAAAGCTGCTCAATCCTTTTTCTAAGGCATTGTTAAAAGATATCTCAGACAACTGTTTCTCATAACTTTCTTTTTGGGTCTTATTATCTGATTCAAGCTTCTCTACTTTTTCTTTTAACCCTTCAGTATCTTTAAATTCTTCTTTAAGTTTAGTAATCTGAGTATCCCTCTCTCCTACCTGCTTTTTATATTCTTTAACCTGGTCATTCACTTGCTCAAACTTAGTTTTAGGAACATAAGCTCCGCCAGAAACATCCTCATAGTCCTTATTTTCATATTCTTTTTGTTTGTCAGCTGGAAGCTGTTTATATAATTCCTCCCCAATGATATCTTTTAGTTTTGCCATTGTTATTTCTCCTCCTTATTTTTAGACATAATAAAAGCACCTACTATTTTTACTTAGTAAGTGCTCTTATTCTTTCATTTTATATGGCTCTGACATAAATTCTTTGTATTCATCTTTGGCCCATTGAGGTGCATCATCTTTAATTTGCAGTCCATCATCAGTATAATATCCATATCCCTCAACTATAAATTTGGGTTCCAGTTGCTCCATAGCTATCATCCTTTCATTTTTATATATTCTTTTAATTTCTTCTCCACACTTTCACCAAACACCTTAGCAAAATCTCTAGGATTATCTCCACCAAAGTATTCTGCAAATGTTTCTGCAAAAGCTTCTTCTGGTTTCGTACCACCATATCTGCTTACAAGCTCTGCTACATCTTTAAAGCTTATATTAGTATTATATTTACTATTATACTCCTTTATTACATCATTGATAAAGTCCTTACACCAATTCTGATTAACAGGATTAGTTCCTTTATCAAGCCATTTTAAAGAATCTGCTACATGATGTCCATATTCATGTACAAATGTTTTATATGATTTAGCATTTGCTACTGTCCATTTGCTTTCAATACATTGTTTTATATAACTATTATTATACCCTATATCTGTAAAATATGCACCATTTAAAACTAATTCTACTGCTTGAGGCTTACTAGGGTAATATTCATAATATCCTACAGGATTAATTCCTGCTTTCACTTTTATTGCTGGCAATTCAACCGGATCTATTGCTTTAAATCCTTTAAAATAATTATGGAATTTATCTAACCAGTTAACTGAATCCTGCAATATATCTTTATGAATAGGATATTTAGTGCTGTCTGAGAACTTAATATTATAATTATCTTTAAGGTGATTTTTTATCTCTTTCTTATCTTTAAACTGAGTATCTTTTGATTTAGCATCACTCCATTTAGTTTCTTTCTTAATAGGTATTACATTAGATTGATTCTCAGCATTTTTATTTTTCTCATACCACTTATCTAATCTAGGATTCTTCTCACCTCTAGTCCATGCTTTAAGTTCTTTAATCGCTTGATTTATATCTGTGTTTTCTTCAGTTAAATAACAAAGACAATTTGGATGTTGCAATGGAACTTCATTAGGCTTAAATACTCTGCCATTATAATCATCACATATATCTCTCTTGCCATGCATCCTAGCAAAATGGCTAGCACTTAAATTCCACTTAATACCTTTATTAAATGGATTAGTTTTTGCATTTTCTATTGTTGTTTCTGAAAAAGCATGAGTTATTGAAGTTCTAGCTAATCTTTGTGCTTGATAGGCTACATTTGCACTCATACCATCTTCTAAAGCATGAGCCTTTAATACCTTGGTTGGATTAACATATTTGTCTACCTGTTTCGCTAGCTCTCTAGCATTGGCACCTTTAAGTACATTAATCTTAATAAGAGTATTGATATCATTCTTATTCTTTTGAGTAATGTTCCAAAGCCTCTGATCTAAAGTTTTACCATCTTTATAATAATTACCTTGAATTAGTTTACTTACTATTTTCCTAGAGTTATTTATAGGCATTGATTTAAACATAGCCAGTACAGTGGCATCATTAGTGATTGATTGGTAATATACACTTTCAGTAGTACTTGCAATCTGTGAGCTAGTTTCTATATTAGATTTCATCATATTACTTAACTTAGAATTTAATTGCGTAATATTAGCCTGCACTATTTCATTTAATTTTCTTAAGTAGGAATCTTGTGAGGTCGTTCTGGAAGTAGCTATTTCACCACCTAATTGATTAGCTAACTCTTTATATAGCTTTAAAAGTTCTTTTTCCTGAGTTAAATTAAGCTTCAAAAATTTCTTTCTACCTTTCAAAACTTCCTGTTCATAAATGCTCATTATCCTACCTCAGCAGAGTTTTTTTCTATATTATTTAATTCTGTATTCATAGCTTTTGTCATCTGATCTGTTTCCGCATTAGTAATCTGAGACTTTTCTTCAAGTATTTCATCAAAGGCCTTTTGATCATCTTCCTCATCACTAAACTCTTTAATGTACGATTTTCTTGACCTTACATCAGCTTGAACTTCTGATATAGCAGTTTTCTTCTTTTCATCATCATCAGATGGTAACGGATAATTATGTTTAAAAATCGTTGTATATTTTAAGCTTAACCACTCAGAATTAAATTTACCTTTATAACATACTGGAGCTACTTCAATAATAAATTTAATTAGTCCTAATAAAGGCCTTTCCCAATCATTCCACTTTTCTTCACATCTTGCAATTAGATCATTATACAAATAGATCATGGCTTTAGCACTTGGTATATTGTTTAAATCCTTTAATTTGGGCATGTCTAAAGCAAAATTCATATCACTTTCTGCTCTGTCTAGATAAGATTCCATAGCGGTTGAATTGCCTATATTGTACTCTAACCTTTGAACTGTAGCTTGCTTACCACTGTCTGCAAGTTCACCTCTAGTCCTTACTGCATGAAGTGCATTAGGAGCTATAGTGAACTTATTTACATCATCTTCATCCCCATCAATTACAACTTCAGCACCAAATAATTGAAATCTTAATGCATCAGCAAAGTCTGATATTCTTCTGTTGTATTGGTTTTGGGCATCTTCTAATTCATTAACATCACTTTCACCGAAAGAATCATTAAGTTCTCCACCATTCTTAATCAGCCAACATGGTATAGCAGAAAACCCTGTATCTATATCTATTGTCAGGTCTTCCTGTAAATCAGTATTTTTATAAGTATCTTTCTTATACCATGCTTGTTTTTCCCTAGACTTTTCATCAACTTTGTAATAATAAGTATGAAGATAGTAAATCTTTTCGGCATCAGTTTCTTTATACACATTAAGCTCATCATCTTCAAAGAACACAACTTTTAGTAGAACACCATTCTTTTCTTTATAATAAAAGTTTTCTATAGTTTCATACTTAATTACTAATGGCTGTCCAGGATTAGCTTCAACTCTAAGAAGTACTCTCTTCTTAACTGTTGATTCTAAAAAAGCTTTTCTAGTATTATTCCAAAAATTATTGTTTTCAAAGATATCATCAATGAACTTTCTAAGCTTTTCACATTTATCTTTATTATTAAAGTCATCTGGTTTAAATACCAGAGTAGGCTCCTTTCCAAACATCCATCTTGCTTGTTTCTTAAGAAGTGGCTTGACCTTATTTCTGATATCTTGTGTAGGCTTATAATCAACATTGTCATTTACTGGCCAGTTTTGCCCATATAAAACAAGGTTATTTTTAGCTGCTTCTAAATCATCTGACTTGCCTTTGTAAAATATATAATCTCTTAATACTTTACGTCTTTCCCTCATTTCATTATCCGGTAACTTTAATAAAGTGTCCCTTATTGATCTAATTTGCATTTGTTCACTGCTTTCCACTAGAAAACTGTACCTCCTCTCTTATAAGGATCATTACTTGCTTTAATAACGCCTTTACCTTTACTATAGACTTCTTCATCATATTTCTTTTCTTTTATGTCAGCTACTTCATAACCATCAAGTGCGTACCAAATAGCACTAAATGTATGAGGATCTATATTGAATTCATCCTCTATTATTTCTCCATTTTTATCTACTGCATATGTTAAATCTTTTAATTCATCTACAGTATTTATACAGTTTGAAGAACATATGATTTTTTTAAATCTCTTAACTTTCTTAGTGTTTTGAAGCCTTGACCCTTGGAATTTCTTAGCTCCTACTATGTTGAATCCCTCTTGCCTATAATATTTTATTGTTTTAGGCTCAGCACTATCCGCTCTTATTAGTTCCTGAGTATTCTTAAATTCTGCAATTTCTATAGCAGTCTTGTCATCAGTCATTTGATTTTTATAATATTCCCAATAGATAAAGAGAATCTTTTCAATATCATCTATAGCAACTCTTATTAAGGCATTGTATGAAGTTTCAAATCCAAAGTCAAAGCCTGCTCTATAAATTAGCACCTTTGTTTTTTGCATAGCCTCTAGTACTTCGAAATGTGGTTTCACTTCAAACTGAGGTAATACTCTTTTACCATTTATGCCAAATCTACCTCTTCTAGCTATTCTATATAAATCAGGATCATATGTTTGAAGTTCATCAAGCTGTTCAGTATAGCTAATAGGCAAAAATAAATTATCATCAGCAGTAGAGTGATGATAATAAGTATTATTTTTTATTACTATTCTATTTTTGTATAAATCTTCATCGTCTAAAATTAAGATTTTCTTCTTAGAATCTTTAAAGAAGTGCTTAAATGTCCAGTTGCTTTGTGCTACAGGATTTGTAGATAAAATAAAGTATAAAGGTAATGTTGGATGTCTTAATCTACCTAATAATTCTTTATAACCTGCATACTTTACCTCTGAACATTCTTCAATCCATACTATAGTTACTCCATTTATAGACTTTAATTTAGTAGGTTTATCCATACCTTTAAATATTATCTTAGACCCATTAGGAAACTTGATTTGCATTGGAGAGATTTTAAATTTAATCTTATCATCAAGTCCCATTTCAGTTACTATCTCTTCGAATAATGAATAACATGAATCTCTAATGGTATCATAAACTTCTCTGACCACTAATGCGGTTCTTTTTTCTTCTAAAAGCTTTAAGATTATTTTTAATGCTACATGGTAACTCTTTGATGATCCATATCCACCGACTAAAAGATAAGTCTTATAGTTCCAATCGAATAAAAAATCTTCAAAATGAGGGTTTACTTCCTTTTCAATAGGCATTACCCCTCACCCTTTCTCTTTATAATTATTTCTATTGGTTTATCAATTTTATCCTGTCCACCAACTTTTTCAATATCAACCTTAAGCTTTTCAATCCGTAATTTCTGTTCCTCAGTAGCTACTTCCCAATTATTATGCAGCATCTCATCGTACTGTTTTATAAGATTTCTTAATTCTGACATAGCCCTACTTTGTGCATTAAGGAATGTTGCCTGCTTATCCCAAGCAAACTGCAACTCGTATTCCTTTTCCCAGCTATCTGTTGTTACTCCTGAAGTTTCCTTTTGCTTCTTCAATACTCTAGTCAAATCCTCCTGGTTCTTAACAAACATGATTCTCTGAGCTCTTATTATTCCAGCATAGTGAATTGTGATATTCTCCCAAAGTATATCTAAATAGTCCATTTGTTTAATCTCATCAACAATTTCTAAAGTTTCTTCAGGAAGATATTTTGAAAAGAAGCCATGTTTCTCTGCTTTTTTATTCCTTGGTGGGCCACCTAATCCTCCTCTATTACCTAATGCGTTCCTATTGCCTTTAGGTGCTCCTCTTCTTTTTATGTTGGTATTGCAGGTGATAGTTTGTTCATTACTGTTTATTGACGAATCATTATTATCATCAACTTTTAATTTATTTTTACCTTTTGCAACGTTGCGTTTATTTTTAGTATTTTTCTTTTGCAACGTTGCATTGTTTTCTCCATGTAATTTGCCACTCCAGTTATAACGATTTTTCCATGAACGAACAGTACCTGGAGACACTTCTAGTTGTTTGGCTATCTCAACTAACTCTAATTTACCTTCACTTTCTAAATATAGCTGTTCAGCTTTTACACTATCAGGACTCCTCTGCTTAGCCATTTTACATAGTCACCTCACCTCGCTTGAAAATTTAATTTATAAAATTTCATCATCATTAATAACTCTAGGCCTCCATTTACTTGGGTTTCTAGTTTTTAACCAAAATATTATAGCAGTCGTATCTGGAGGAACTACCTTTTTAACTTTTCTAACTCTCGATGTCTTTCCATCTTTGCTCGCTATGATTTCAGTTTCTTCATATTCATATCCTAAAGCTACTTTTAAAAGGGCTTCCTCAACCTTTAAATTTATGTCATTTCCTTCTGATTTGATTTTGTCTAATAGTTCATTAACCTTTGTTCTTTTCTCCATATCATCACCTCATAAGCACTGCACCTATCGATACAAAATGAATATGAAATGATTTAGCTTACTTTGCTATAATGAATCTTTACTCCATCCCTTACCAGATAAACATTTTCAAGACCATATTGATTTATGTATCTTAAGACTATAACATCACAATACTTTTCATCAATTTCCATGGTATAGCATGTTCTTTCTGTCTCAGTTGATGCAATTAAGGTTGAGCCACTTCCACCAAATAAATCGACCACTAATTCCTTAGGCTTACAGCTATTCTTTATAGCTTTAACGCATAGAGTTAATGGTTTCATAGTAGGATGTTCTCCATTTCTATTTGGTTTTGGTATTTCCCATACGGTATCTTGTGTCCTATCATCTACGAAGTAATGGGCCTTACCTTCTTTCCACCCATAGAGAATAGGTTCATGCCTCCAATGATAATCTTGTCTTCCTATAACAAAGGTATTTTTTACCCAGATAATACATTCTGCAAGCTTCAACCCTGCCTCTCTGTATGCTCTTCTAAAATTCTCTCCTTCACTATCTGCATGACAAACATATATTGGAGCACCTTCTTCCATAAGTTCAAAATAATTCGAAAATACTTTAAGCAGAAAGTTATAAAAGTCTTCTTGGCTCATATTATCATTTTGAATTGTTAACTTATCTTCTGTGCTACCTTCATAAGCAACATTATACGGTGGATCTGTAAATACCATTTTAGCCTTCTGTCCGTTCATTAACTTTTCTATATCTTCTTTTATAGTACTATCCCCACATAATAGTCTATGGTTTCCTAGTAACCACAAATCACCTTTCTTTGTCTTAGGTTCCTCTATGAATTCAAGTTGCTCTTCAAGATTAAAGCTTTCATCCATGGTAATCTCTTTAGGACTATATTTATCCATCATACTTTCTATTTCATTTAACTCAAAACCTGTAAACTCTAAGTTATAATCTGAGATTTTTAGTTTTTCCATCTCCTGAAGCAAAGCTTCATAATCCCATGTTGCAATTTCAGAAGCCTTATTATCCATTATCCTAAATGCTCTCACCTGTTCTGGAGACAAATCTTCTGACTTAATAACAGGTACCTCATTAAGTCCCAATATCTTGGCAGCCTTATATCTTGTATGACCAGCAATTATTATATTATCTTTGTCCACAATTATAGGGATTCTAAAACCAAATTCTTTTATACTCTCTACAACCTTATCTACTGCAGCATCATTATTCCTTGGATTATTTTCATAAGGTTTTATCTCTTGTAAAATTACATTTATTAACTGCATACTAATCACTCCATGTCTTTTGTCGTATTGATCCTCCTGGACCTCTACTATAACTATCATGCTTCATCATATGTTTAAAATCAGAGAAGGAGGGTTCTTTATTCTTTGAATGATTGCCCCTCCTTCCTTTTTTACTTCTAGGCTTTTTATTTAGTTTTGTATATATATCCGGTTGATTAGCCCTAAGAATTTCACCAATCTTCATTCTATTATCACTCCCCTCTCTGAAAATAGAAAAGACACCAGTATTTAAACTGATGTCCCTCGGAACTCTATTCGGTTATTATAATTATATAACAGATTTTCCAGAAAGTCTTTGACATATAACTGACATGGTATTCCGTCGTATTGTGAATTAATCTTCCCAATGTCCATGCTTTTTCAAAATACTTTTTATCTCTTCAAAATAAGGCTCATCTGTGTTTATAACAGCATAGAAGTTATCACTTGGCTTACCGTCTTTGTCTCTACCATTTCTTATTTGTCTGAGTATGTGACTTAAATCAATTTTATCATGGTTAGGTAAATATCTATCTGCATCTTCTCTTTTTATAACTATAAATTTGTCTATGGGCATTTTAATTCTCCTTTCTAATGTTTAGATTGATACTTTAAAATAAAAGTTAATCCCACTCAACATTATCAATTTCAATCTCTTTATCGCATCTTGGACAAGCTATTTTTGAATAACTCCAATCGCAAGGCTCCCCTAATTGATTTATGAAATCTTGATAATCTATTTCAATTTCTTCATCACAATGAGGACATTCTATTACTACTGACACAGGTTTTTGTCTCACACTAATATCTGCTTTAAGTGTTTTTTCTCCGTAATTATTACACTTCTTACAATGCCTAAGTCTAAGGCTATAACTGTCTATTTTACTGTAATTGCAGTTTAAACAAATTGGTTTATCATGTATCATTGAATTTCACCTTCCATTTATTTTACGACTTAACTATTAAACCCAAGTAAAAAATTATAATCGTGTTATTTTATATAATTTCAAATACTTATTTTGCATATAAAAATACCGTAGTATTCAAACTGAATAGTACGGTATTAAATTTAAGTATTTTTGATTTAATTGTGCTTTGTGACACTAATTTGAAATATTTTCATTACTTTTTATAAGTGATGATATAATAATTGAGATTTGCTCTTCCCTTTTATCAGCATTAACCTTTTCAGCTAATTCAACCGCAAGCATAATATGTTGTAAGTATGAAAGCTTATTAAAGAATACTTGTATTTGTTTTGTACTCTCCTTATAAAGCATCAATGATGTAGCACCAATAAATTCCGAAATTAATCCCGATAAGCTTATAATTATAGTAATGTTTATTGCTATTTTCCCAGATATCAATAAAACAATTGCTGAAATTAATACAATAAATCCTATAATAATCATAGTTATACTAAACGAATAGCTTCTTCTAGCTTGTACCTTGTTTAGTGCATAATATTCATCTAATTGATTTAAGTTGACTTTTATAACATCTAATACATTATTTTCTTTTTTTATTTTATCATTCAATTCATCTCTCTCTTGAGCTAATTTCTCTAAATGATCAGAAAGCGTTCTGCTATTGTCGTTAACAAAGTAAGATATAAAAGAACTCATAAAAGTAATACTAACAATCAATAGAAAAATAATCAATAATCCTATAACAGTCTGGTCGTTGTTAAAATATTTATCAACAATGACTATCCCTAAACTAGACGCTAATACACAAATACCAGATGTTATGAAAATTATCTTTCTTTCTTTTGGTTTCCTGTTTAATGCTTTTGCTGCTGAAATAATTCCATCAGATAAATCACTATATCTAGAAATAAGTAAACTCATTCCATTACAACTCCCTGCAATTAGTATTTATTTTGTATTCACTTCTGTATAACTATACTAATTATATCATTATTTATAAACAAAGGGAATAATATACCGCACTATTCAATTTTCAAAGATCATTTTTAATACTTTATTTTTTAAGACTACTTAGTCAAATAATGAAATTTGCTTAGGAATTTCATTATTTGTCCACATGACTTCTATTCTCCTAGTCCTTTTATTCCAAATAACTGAACAGCTAATCTTCTTATTGCTATACCTTTAAGCCTGTAGCAATGTCTTTCAGAACAATCTAATGCCTCTTCTAAAGCATGTCCTCTTGCACCTTCAATATAAAATAGTCTTAATACTTTCTCATGTTTTTCATTACCTTCCCCATTTGACAGGTTTTTAAGTACATTGTCCATTCTTTTTATTGCTTTTAAGGTTTTCTTAAGCTCTTCTATTGCCTTTTGCTTTCTATACAGTTTATTTACTAATCTGTCATCAGGAAGTAATCCTCCAGAACCATGTGGCATTCCTGAATAGTTAATATCTTTTACATTTGTTAACTCTGCATTTAGCTCATATAATTCTTGTTTTAGATTATCTACTGAATCTACTAGGTCATTGTAATTTCTTAAGCGATTTTCAGCTTCCTTGATATAATCCATTTAAATCCCTCCCTACTATATTTGAATTCACTTACAGTGCATGAATATAACCTTATCTTTTTTCATCTATATCTATTAAATCCGGTCTTGTTAATTCATTCTTGTCATCTGCTGTTCCTGCTATAGCTACTAATGCTATGGTTATTACTGAAGTTACTATAATTGCAGCTACAATTCCAAAGAGTAGGACCATTAATTACACCTCCACATATTATTAATTGACTATCATTTGATAATATCAAGTTATGAAAACACTCAAATCTATGATTATTCTTAGTTATTTTCTTTAAAATGGTATGTCTCCATCATCAATTGGTGTTATATCATCATCAGATACTTCAAAGTTACTTGGATAGTTATTATATTGATTAATTGATCCTTGTCCACTGCTTGAACTCTTCGACTCCAAAAATTGAACTTCTTCAGCGACAACCTCTGTTACATATCTTTTGGTACCATCTTTAGCATCATATGATCTTGTTTGTATAGCTCCACTTATGCCAACCATTCTCCCTTTTCCCACATATGTTGCTGTGTTTTCTGCTTGTTTTCCCCAAACAACTACAGGTATAAAGTCTGCTTCTGGTTGACCTGGTCTTTTAAATCTTCTATTTACCGCTAAAGTAAAAGTTGCAACAGCTGTTCCTTTACCTGGAGTAAACTTCAAATCAGGGTCTTTGGTTAACCTACCAACTAAAACAACTTTATTCATCCGTTTCCCTCCTTCGTCTTAATTTCATCTTACCTCATACTTTTTCCCACACTGAGGACAAAAATTATTTTCTACGTAACAAGACTTGTTGTCCTTAAAAACTCCATTATCTCGAAACTTTGTATTAATACCGATGTGTGCGAAATTATTTAATATCGTCGTCTTGCCTTCCAATGCTCCACAACTACATGTTTTTATTTTCTTACCATCTTTCGTATTGTAGATAGTTTCTTGCATTAACTCACTTCCTTTGATTCATGATCCATTTAAATAACTTCTTTTAATTTATTTTCACACAACTCAGGTAAATTAGCTCTCACTAAGGCTTCTGCAAATGGAGGAGGTACCGCATTTCCACATCTTGCAACTTGTTTTGTCTTTGGATACTTCCTTCCAGTATAATCTTTGTCGATAATATAATTCTCTGGAAATCCTTGTGCTGCAAATAACTCATGCGGTTCTAGCATTCTCATACCTATATCAACTATTTGATAGTCTTGGCCATAAATTGTAACTAGTCCAAATCTATCTTTACTAACTATTGTGCCCAATGGCTCGTTTATGTCCTGTCCTACTCCTTTTCCATAATATTTAATTAAGAAAGCTCTTACTTCGCCTATATGTCCTGGTCCTGCAACAATGGTATTAATAGGTTCTTTCATATCAGTTCCTATCATATTTTTATTCATTTGTATAATAAAAGCACTTACTAATCCATATCTAGGTGAGCTATCTAATGTCATGATTGGTTCTTTAATAGACTGTCCTCTAACTCCTTCTTTAGTAGTTTCTGAATGATATTGAATCAAATATGGAGTAATTAAAGTATGATGGCCACCTGTTGTAATTGTATGAACTGGTTCTTCTACTGTTCCACCGGAATGACCAGTCGTATTCACCATTAGGTATGGAGTTACTAAACAATGCTCAGCTTTACTTACTATTGTTGTTAATGGTTCATGAATTGATTTATTCCTATCTTTCGTGAATCCAGTTTGACCAATCTGCATTATAAACGGCTCAGGACTTTCAACTACAAACTTTTGTATGCCTTTTGCTATACGTTTCATAGTGTTTTCCGCAAGTGGCTTCTTTCTACCAAATATGCTTTTACAAGGAATACTCCAATCAATAATCTCAGCTGCCGGAACATAAGGTTTTAGTATTCCATCTTTGACTTCTCCGCTATTTCTGTATCCATGAGTTTTTTTAGGCCATACAATAGGTTGATCATCACATCTCGCAACCATGAAAAAACGCTTTCTCTTTGTTGGTGCTCCATAATCTGCTGCAATCAGTTCTCTTGTATCAACTACATATCCTAAAGCTTCAAGTTGCCTTCGCCATTTCCAATAAGTTTCTCCTTTTTTGCTTTTTATAGGATGTTTTCTTCTATTTAAAGGCCCCCAAGTCTGAAACTCCTCTACATTTTCAAGCATAATCACCCGTGGCCTAACTAGAGCAGCCCATTTTAGTACAATCCATGCTAAACCTCTTATTTTTTTATCACATGGTTTTCCTCCCTTTGCCTTTGAAAAATGCTTACAATCTGGACTAAACCAAGCTAAACCAACTCTTCTACCTCTTACAGCCTTCACTGGATCAACTTCCCAAACAGATTCACAATAATGCTTTGTCTGAGGATGATTCGCCTTATGCATTGCTATAGCTGCTGGATCGTGATTAATTGCAATTTCTACACTATGTCCTATTGCTAACTCTATTCCTGTGGAAGCTCCTCCACCTCCAGCGAAGTTGTCCACTATAATTTCATCTAGTAGGCTTATTTGTTTCATTATCTCACCCCATTAAACATGCTTATCTGATTATATTTAACCTGTGCATTTATCCATGGTTGAAATTCTTCAAAACTGCAAACAGTATGCTTTCGACTATTAACCCATCCTGCCAATTGATTAAGCCTAATATCATCAGTCCGCTTATTATATTTCATTACATATGGCTTTATACCTAGCTCCTGAAGCTTTTTTATCCTGTACATATCTTCATCAAAGCTTGTATTAAATCCAGTTAATATGAAACACATATGTTTCCATGGTTTAACAAATTTCTTAAGTAACTTAATCCCCTCAATAACTTTAGACTCACTCTCCATTAAGTCCCAAGCGTAGTGCAAGCTCCTAAGGTGATTTACTTCACTTAGTGCTTTTGCTTTTTCTTCTGTCAGTAATCGAACATCAATCCCTTGAGATAAATCAACCTTAAGTTTTCTATCCCTTATTTCATGCAATATATCTATGCAATCCTCTTGTGCCGGAAGGTTGCTATTGTATAGTGTGATTATATTTGATCTAGGGTTGATGATATCTTTAATTCCAGCTACTTTGTGAAGCTTGCCTTCCTTTTTAGGTACTATACAAAACCGACAGTTATTTACACAACCTCTTGAAGTAAATCCTATTCCCATATCTACAATAGTTTGAGCCTTTTTAAGCTTAGAAACTTTTGTGGCTATTCCTCCTTTACACGCTTTTTCATATATCATATCTACAGTGTAAAGGTAGTAATCAGGCTTACTATTTTCTATCTCTTCCGGTAGTTCTGTATGAGTAACCTCTACTAGTTTTCCATTTGCCTCTATAAAATCCCATCCTGTACCGCCTAATACGAGCTTGTCTCCATACTTTTCAAGCAACTCTATACAAGTCTTACGATTCCATGTAAACAAGCAGCTTGCATATATTTTTTCATAATCTCTATCCTCTTGAACAAATTCTACATCCTCACCTAATCCCTTATAATAAGTACTTATTTTCATTAATGCTAAATTAGGCAGCTTACCATCTACATCAATTAATCCTATAATTTTTATCACTTCCTTTGCTTCGGAATATACTACAATTATCCAACAACTTTAATCCTCAAAATTTGTACATCTTTCACCATCCCAAAATGCACAATCTTTATAACAATCCCAATTGTTTATTCCTCTACCTACATTACACCGTAACCTCTCTTGCTTATCTTCACTAGATTCATCACTATAGTTCATAAAATTCGTCTTTTCTTTATAATCTATTTGACTCATCTTTTCACCTACTTCTCAATTACTTCAGCATCCTCTTTATCAATACCACCATATTTGGTTAAGTAATTTGAATTATTTACTTTTTTAACCTCGTATACCTTACCTATCTTATTTGCATACCAAAGGTTTTTATTATTACAGCTCATTATCATTATTTTCATAAAACACCTCAATATTTACCTTCTGTTAAATCGTCTTTTGACTTATTCCAAACCATTCTGCTGCTGGTATATATATTGTTTAAAATTCTCATTATATCTTCTACTCTGTCTTTCCATGGTGGATCTTTCCTTTTACCTACTTCTTCTCTTCTTACTTCAAAGAGAACGTTACTCCATCTATCATATTGTGCTAATGCATCCTTATGGAGTTTATAGGCTGTACTATAATCGTTATCCTGTAAATCCTTAAACCTAGCCAAAATATCTAGAAAATTATTTACATCTTCCAGGTATACATCCTCTGGTTTCTCCATAGCTATCACCATATCAACTCCTTAAGCACTTTTAATTAAACTCTTTACACATTTCCTACATATGGCTGTATGATTTTTCCCGTTATCAAATATGATATTTAGCGTTACATTACTAGGACCATATACACTAAATATTTCACCTGCTATTGTCCTATCTCCATAACTTGCCTCAACAATATCACCTATCTTTACACTTTCTTGTAATGTTTCAAGATCAAACGGTTCTTTATGTTCAACTTCATCCTCTGTATATATTGCATTGCAGCCATTGAATTCTAAGACCCATCCTTCTGGGTTTATACTTATAACCATGTCATGAACATCTACTAGGATATTTTCATCGCCCTTTCTCTTAATAACTTTTCCGTTTGGAACTTCTCTAAGAAGATCCTTGAGCCTCTCTTGCTGCTTACTATTAAATTCTGTAACTGCTGTTTTGTAATATAAAATCCTATCCATCGGCAACACAGGTATTTTCTTATCGAATGTGTACTCTTGCTTGCCTTCTTTATTAACATAGATAGTATTAATATTACTTTCCTGTAGCAGCTCTACTCCAACTCCGCCACCGCAATATTTAATAACTCTATTTAAATTCTCATTTTCAAATATTTTATTTTTATCTAAGAAATCTTGTTGCTCAGACGTTAATTCTAAACATTTTTGAGGTTTCTCAGTTTCTTTTTTAATTATTACAGGTGTTAAAGTTGTGAACGAATCGTTTAATTCTGATTCTTTTTTCTCAGGTTTTGTGAACGAACTAGGTTTCTCAGTGACTTCTATATCCCATAATGTCAATTGACCCTCTATTGGTATACATTTTTCCTTTCTGATATTGCTCCTAGCCATATTGCTTCCCCTCTATTTTGAATTTACAGACTTGTACACATTTCATTTAAGTTGTCTACAAGCCTGTAAAACTAGTTATTTTTGCACTATTTAGAGTTACTCAAATCCATTCTGATCTGCTTATCCGCTTTTTTTAGCATCTTGAAATCATCGCTATTAAATCCTTTTAATAAATCTGGTATAGGGCTTATTGTTGTTTCCCATCCATACCCTAAAGTTCCTATAACCTCTTTCCAACCTATTAGATCAGGAGCTATAAGCTTGTCTCCATCTTCAATTTGCCTTAAGCAGCTGTAAATATGAGCTACTACCTGTTCATTAGATATTCTAGACATCCAAAACTCTCTACTTTCTATAATGAACTTATATCCTGTGAAATCTGTTAGTATCTTTGGAACTTTCTTAATCCACATAACATCATCATTACGTTTAACTTCATCTCCAACATAGTCAATATCCTCGATGAAAAGTATCTTATCTAGATTTATCAGTGAAAAACCTGGTATTTTTTCTTTATATATGTCCTTTATCTTTTGAGCTATTGGTCTATAAAACTCATTCTTTATCCAATGTTTATAGCCCCACTTACCATTATTTAAATCTCTTATCTTTTGAACTTGTCCATTCCCGTTGGATTCAACATATTGAATGTTATAACCTACGCAGTCTATATCTTTAAATTCTCCAGTTTTATCATTGATGATTCTTATTTTTGGCATTTATACTCTCCTCTCTAGTTATTTAATAGAACTGATAATTCATAGTTGTAATGAATTTTACTTCTTTTCTTTTTACTTTGAGGAATTAATATCCCATGTAATTCAATCCATTCATGATTTAAAGATTTTTTAAATTCCTCTACTAGAGCTGCATATACTTCAGTAACTGTTACAAAATAAGTTTTTTCTTTATCACTAAAATTAAATAGAAATCCTGCTTCAACATTTTTCTTAGGATATGCTTCCATCAATCCGTTTAGCTGGTTAACTTTTATAATCCCGTAATGCGTTAGCTTATTGTTAGAATTATATTTTGGTGATGTAGGAAAACTGTTACCTTTGTGAGATTTACATTCCCAGAGATGTAACCATTGACCATCATGGCACTGGATATCACAAATATTTGTTGTTGTAAATCTACTCTTTGTAGTTAAATCTCCTCCAGTATTCCATGCTGAAGCACTATCCCTGAGTTTGTACTTGAATAATTCTTCTGGGATGCTATTCATAATATCTGCTTCAAAAATCTTTCCTGGATTACTTGCCATAGAATTTACCTCCCATAGCCTGTTTTATTATGTCATCTTTACGGTATCCAACTAGATCACCTAATACTACTATGCTTAAAGGTTTAAGTAATTTTCTTGAATGCTTTTTAGGTATCTGCAGCAATGTTTTTACCTCTTCTTCTGTGTAACATTCTTTATCTAAGAATAAGTTGTACAACTTTTCTTGAAGCTCAGTTTTATATTTTAGATCTACTTGTCTATTTAAATGAGGTCCTTCATTTCCTTTATGACACACATAACATAACCTTATTTTGTTTAGAGGACAGTTTATCATAGCCTCTTCCTGCCCCCTAAACACTATATGGTGCTCCTCACTATACGGTCTTCCACAGACTACACACTCTTCTGCCACAGGATATTCACCACTCCTTTACCTTTCCATTCTCTGTTTACTAATTTTTTATTATGCTTTAGGAATATTTGCTCTATATCTATTCCTTCATTTTCAAGCTTGTCCAATATTCCTATACATACTTGAATTTCATCTAGTACCTCTTCAGCTATTTGATATTTATCTTCTTTTCTAATAGCCTCTACCAGCTCTGCAGCTTCTTCCTTATGTTTTTTAACAATATCTTGCCAATTCCATAGATTGTTATCTTGATTTAATTTATCATTATGGCTTAATATCATTAGTTTCATCTACTTGTCACCTTTAAGCTCTTGTAGACATTTCTTGCATACATTTTTACCTTTTATCACCTGGATATTATCTGCATTGCCACAGAATATGCAATCTGGCTGATATTTTTTAAGGATTATCATTTCACCCTCTGTATAAATCTCCACTGGATCTTTTATATCCAGATTTAAAGTCCTTCTAAGCTCTATTGGAATAACTATTCTTCCTAAATCATCTATCTTTCTAACAACACCTGTTGATTTCATTTATAATTCCCCCTATTTAATTAAATTTGCACTTAAATATCTTTCTTTTTTCTCATGCCATACTAAATCAATTAAGCTTCCGCAATCTTTGCACTGTACTTCTTTTAAGTCATTGATTGTATAAAACGCTGCTTCTGCATTACAGTTAGGGCATTGATATTTAGCCTGCTTTAACTTCCCTGCTGGTAGCTCTCCTTGACAATGCTTACATATTAAAGGCCTGCTTTTATCCATTAGCTCCCCGTCTTTAACATTTACTACTGGTGTAGCTATCTCTCCACAGCTTGGGCATTTTGCGATTATTAACCTTTTATAGTTAATTGTTCTTGGCTCTTTAACTTCTGAAATTACCTCTTCACTAGCATTAACTTCTCTCTTACTCCCCTCAGTCTTATCAATTTCTTCATATTCCTCATTAAGTTTTAACTTATTAATTACCTTTGCTGAGTGTATATTCAATGAATCAACTATTACATTAACCATCTTTCTATACATATTTTTAGCTTCTGACTCTGTCAACTCTATATTGAATCTAGATTTCTTTTCTAAAACAACTGTTAACTTCATAATTTTCCCCCTTAACTTTTTTTATTGCCTTTTGTAGGCTCATACCTTCTTCCCAGAGCTTTAGTATGAGCTCTACTAACTCATGAATATTGTTTTTATCTTTCTCACTATTTATGGTTGCTCACTCCTCTAATCTTCACGTATAAGTGTTTCAACCAAGTCTGAAATTTTTAACACTGTACCAATTTCTGTCCTATATTTATCAAGCATTCTTTTCCCTTCATCATTTACTGATGGATATGATGTAGAAACTATTATAGATATACCTGACTCAACTGCGTTCTTTAATATTCCTCTATCATGCTTTACCATATCTAACTGTTTTTTTAATTTTTCATTCTGCTCTCTTAGAGAATATAATTCTTCTGTTATCTTCTGATCAAAGCTTGGCGCCTGTAACTCTTTAGCCATGGCCTTAAGTTTACTTTCTTCAATTTGAAGTATTGTTACTTCTAAAGTTCCGTTCATGATCTACACCTCCATCTTCTTTTCAAGTAAATAGCTGCTTTCGATATCTGCTGTATGAAGTGCAACACAGGCTGGCAATATATCATAGGCCTTATACATATGCATTGAGTTGTCCTTATTCTCAAATCCACCCATGTGCCATCTGATAAGCAATATTTCTTCTTGGCTCAGATCTATAAACCTTTGAAGAATGATGATGCTTTTTTCTGCATGCCCTATTGGGTAAATATCATCTACTTCCCAAACTTCTTTCTCAACCCAATTATCAACTTCCTGACCTCTGTAATTAATTTTTTTACCTTGTTTAATGTTCTTTATGCCTCTTTTATAGAAATTAACCTTGCATATGTCATGGCACAAGGCTGTAATAATAATCGTGTCCTCCGGTAAACCTAGATTGAATCTCTCATTTTTTTCTTTAAAAAGAATGTATACATTGTAACTATGCTCTGCTAATCCACCTATAAAATTTCCATGATATTTAGTGCTTGCAGGTGCTGTAAAATAATCACTAGTTACTAAAAAATCTATTAATTTATCCTTACCATCTACTTTAATAGAGCTAAGCAAACTTATTATTTTATCCTTCATACTTCATACTCCTAACTAAATAATATTTTGGTTAATTCTTCATTCTCTTGTTTTGCAATTTCACTTCTTATGGACTCGTCTGGAAGATATATAGGTACTGCCATTTTTTCGATTCGATTTTTAATCCTGTCCTCATGCTCCAGCTCTTCTACTTTCATATTTGAAGTAAATATTGTAACTTTCTTCTTAATCATTCTGTGATCCATAATGGAATACACTACCTCACTTACCCAATCCTTAGGTGTTTCAGCTCCTAAATCATCTAAAATCAAAACTTCAACATTATTTATGGCTTCTATAAGCTCCGACTGAGTAAATTGAGAATTCTTATTCCAAGTTTTTTTTATTTCTCCAAGTAAATCGCTTGTATTAACAAATTTTACTGGAACCTTATGAACATTTAGCAAAGCATTCCCTATACTTGCCGCTAACCTAGTCTTGCCTGAACCTTTCACATAGCTATAAAAATATAATCCTTTGCCAATTTCCTGAAAGCTATTAAACTCTTTTACAAAATTAGCTGCTGCCTTCTTTGCCCTTAAAGCTCCTACTCTTGATAGCTCTGTTTTATAGCAATCTGTTCTAAAACTTTTTATAGTAAGTTCTTTAAATTCTTCAGGTATATTTGCGAAATTTAGCCTCTTTTGCATCAACATTTCTTCTCTGCACTTGCAATACTTTCCATAGCTTTCTCCATTATTGTCTATGAAGCTTATTCCGGATCCATCACATGTACCATAAGGACAATTAGAAGTCGCATTCAATATCCTTAAGGTTGTCGATATCGATTCCTTGCTGCCTTGCATATTCTTCAAGTCTTTCAGTTTCTTTGCTTGGTCCTGAGGTACCGCCTTTTTTATCAGCTCTCCTATTGCCTCCACTGGCTTTATCCTCCTTCTTCTGTTTTGGATTTCTTCCGTCAGCCTTCCAATTTCTTAAGATGCCCTCTACATAATTGAGCTTATATCTGTTTTGCTTTACTGCTTCTTTCATTGCATCTATAACCCATTCCTTGCCGAACATCTGCACATCAATATCTATCATTTCAATGAGGGTTGCATTGAGCAATCCAAATCCGGATTGTTCATAACAGTTATATACTTCTTTATTGGATAGCTCCTTACTACTACTACTTAATTTAATACTTGGTAAGGATTCAGTACTTAGTCCAGATTCAGTATTTAGTAGGGGCGGATTTTCCGAATTCGGGTTCTCCGGTTTCGGTTTTTCCGATATCGGATTTTCCTCTTTTGGTGGATTCGGAATTTCATAAACTACATAGTCATAACCTCCTGAAAACTTTCCACCGGTATTTCTTTTAAAATCTCGTTGTATATAACCAGCAATCTCTAATTCCTTTATGGCAGACCCTAAACTGTCCTTACCATCCTTGCAGTGCTTTAGGATTTCATTACTGTAAAAATCCCAATCATCCGGTCTACTTAAGAAATATGCCAGGAGTCCCTTAGCTTTAAGACTTAATCTATTGTCCTTTAAAAATCCATTGTGAATGGTTGAATAATCCTTATTTTTTTCTACTCTAAAAATAGCCATAGGCTTCAACTCCTATTCTTTAGATGCAGCAAACTGTCTATATGTCTCTTGTTGCATCTGCCTTGCTTCTTTTGTATTAATTGAACTTTTATATTTGCCTTCGCTCTGAAGCTTTTGTCTACACCTTCTAATACTTTCAAGCGAAGGAACTTTAGGTTTTAATATGTCATCAATGGATTTAACTCCATAAAATTTTTTTAATATTGTAACTTGCAAAAGTTTATCGTCATTTCTTGTTGCAGGATAATTATTTAGAGTGTATTCAACTTGTGTCTTTACTTGATTTAACTCCATTCATCCCATCTCCCTTAGTATAAAATTCTATTTTATGCATATAATAAATAATGGTGGAATATAGAATAAGCTTGTATCATGTTTTATACTCCGTGATATAATGGTGATGGGCACTTTAGCGAGTACCCATCGGTACAATTTAATACTTAACTAATTTCTAGAATGAGTTCTTTGGCGAGGACTCATTCTGCTTTTCTCTAAGCTCTTCAAGTCTATTGAACTCATTAGGATCTTCATCTGTTTTAAAAATCAATTTGTCATCATCCTGGCTATACTCAACTCCAGTTATAAAATATTCAGGATTATCTGCATCATAAACCTTTAGATTGTTTTCATTCATAGCCTTTATTTGAGCATTAAACCCTTCAATTAAACTTGCAAACGATATATTTGCATCGCTTAATAAACCTGCTATCTTCTTTATAAAGTCCTTAGAGTTTACCCAAGAGCTTAAGCAAAATCCTTCTGAATGATATTGTCTAATGTTAATTACTGGACCATCTGCAACTATAATTAAGCCATTCCCAAAATACTCATAAGGTTTACCTGCTTTTCCTAACATGTTCATAAACTCTTCTTCTTGTTTTAGCAAGTCAGCCACTAGTCTCACCTCCTTTCTAAAATGGGATTATAGTATTATATTTTTTTGCATCCTCTATCATTTTCTCAATCTCTTTTTCTGTCCTAAATGCTCCATCAATCTTTGCTGTTCCTAATAAAAGTTTTAGTCTTGAAATATAAGCGTCCACTATGGTTTGCTGACCTTGCATTAGCTCATCTCCTTATGATTCATCAAATGGTGTATCTGAATAATCTTCTTCTTTTTTCTCTCCATCTACTGTCTCAAAATTTACATCATGTGCATTATCTGGATTATCTACATACTCAACTGTTGAACTATCTATTTCAGAACCATTGGCTACATCTGCTTTTATTACTGCCTGGTCTGTTTCAATAGCCTTTTGCATCTCTATAGAGAGAATTCCCCATTTGCCTAAGGTGCTTTTTAATACTGTTTTCTTGGCCATACCATCAAAGTCACTTTGCCAAGGCCCATTGCTGAATGTTTTAGAAAACCTTTTTGCATGCTTTAATACCTGATCTTTAGTCCAATAAACTACCTTCTCAAATCCGTTTACTAATTTAAAGAAAGCTGCATATCCTACAACATCATCATTTTCTTTAGCATCAAAATCAAATTGCAATTCTTCTGTAAGAGGATTCCATGATTTTAACTGCCCCTTGTATATTTCAATTACATTTATTGCCTTATACTGACCAGTTCTAAGTGCTAATTGAACATATCCTCTCCAACCCATTTGAAACTGTGCTCTTTTCCCATATGGTACTATCCATGCAAAGCCTAAGTTTTTATCTATTGGTAAATCTAAAGTTGCTGCAACTACTGCACTGGCTATAACTGAATTAGGTTCACATTTACTTAAATTAGTATCTGAATTAGTTAAATTAACAACTGAACTCATGAACCCTGCTGCCTTTTTTCCGAGTATATCTTCAAATCTTTTCTTATAGTTCACATCATTTAATAGTCTTTTTACATTCATCACTGGTGCTGGTTGCTTTTGTTGACTTTGACTTACTAATCCTCCGTTTACATTAGCCATCTAGTATTCCTCCTATTTACACTTAGTTATTCTCATATTTACAAATTCTGTTTGGCCTTCAAGTATTGCTTTATAAGTTACTGGGTACTTTTCTTTAAGAGTTTTGGTGTCTAGTTTATCTCTTTTAACTTCAAATCTGCTTATCTTATATAATCCATCTGAACCTTTTTTACTATCTCCCAGGTCTAAGTAGATAAGTTGCTTTAATTGCTCTTTATCCTTTTCTAGAGCCTTTATTTTTTCATCAATGTCTTTATACTTAGCTAACTTATTATCTTGAATTGTAACCTCAATATCATTATCTAGAGCTTGTTTAAAAAGTATTTCTTTAGTTTCACATTCAAGGCCTATAGGAGTTGGAGCTACTTTTGTTAAAATATGATTGTTCCAAAAGTTAATGCCTATTTCAAATAAAGCTTTAATGTCATCTTCATTTCTAGGTACTAGTTTCCACTTAACTTCTTTACCTAAGAGATAGACTATTAAGAAGTATTTAAGCCCTGTGATTCCCATATACCATTGACATTGACAGTAATATTCGTCAGGAATCTCTTCACCGGCCCACATCTTTTTTAGAAACTCACTAGCTGTCTTGATTTCAATTCCTATAAGTCCATCTTTGGGAATATACTTGATCTCTCCAGTATCTAGGTTTTCATAATATCTATAATCCTGGTCTAATTTTGCCAAGCCATCAATATTAGCACTTAGGTACTCATAATCTTTGTGAACCATCATAAATGGATACTCAAATGTAGCAAGTTTAATCCCTGTCGCTTTTTCAAAATCTTCTTGGACCCATTCCCTTATTAGTGGCTCCATCCTGTTCCCGAACTGAGTATGAATATTGCCTTTAAACTTTTCACTTAGTCCTAACTTCTCATTAAATACTGTAAGAGCTGAACCGTACTTACTGAAACCTGCTATCTTTGCTATCTCTGAACCGCCTATGCTATTTCCTCTTTGACTTAACCACTTGTTTCTAGCTTCATCATCTTCTCTTGAATCAAAGACTACTTTAGCTGTTTTGAAAAGTTCCCTAGTTTCTATAATTCCTATCATCTAATTCACCCCTTACCCTATTTTTTCAATTTCAAATTCATCTGACATTGTGTTAGTAACAAAATACTGATAATCATCCTTAGACATTTCATCTATAAGTTTTTTCTGTGCTGCTGGATTTAGGCTTTCGAAACGATCTATACAAATAACTTTTAATTCACCAGCTTGAGCTCTAGCAATTCTCATAGCAAGTTCAAGTTTTTCTCCATCACTTAAGCCATCTATAAGGGTACTGTTAATTCTAATTAAGCCATTTTCATCAACTGATATACCTTCAACAGGCATCTTCGCAGTTTTAAGAAGTTCTCCTGGAAGAACTCTTGCTTTATCAATTCGTGCAGTAAGTAATTCTGAATATCGTTCCTTTTCAGCTAGTTTTCCATCACGAATATTAAGCATCATATCCCACTGTCTAAGGTAACTTTGCATTTCAGCAACTTTATCAGCTTCATTTTGGAGTGGCTCAATATCAGTTACTTCATTTTCCTTAAGATAATTAGCAGCTTTTCCTACTCTAATCTCTTCTTTTTCAATTTCAGAGACAGTTTTTTCATCTACTGCTTTCAGTTCCTGTTTTTCAAGATTATCAAGTGAATTTAACTCTTCATTCTTTTGTGTTATCTTATTTTCTTGAATGTGAATTAGATCTTTCTGATTATCTGCTTCTGCCATAACTTCTTTCTCTTTTTTATCTTTTAATTCTCTGTACTTTTCTAATAATGCTTGGTACTCATTTTCTAATTGTGCATCTAACTTTTGATGTTCTAGCTGAACCTTTTCTTGAGAATTATTTATAAACTCTTTAGCTTTCTCTATTTTATTTTTGGAAAGTTCTATAATGTCCTTAATATCTTGTCTTTGGTCTTTATACTTCATTTGAATCCTAGACTTTTCACTTTCTGCATTAGCTTTTATAGAGTTGACTTTATCTTCAAAATTAGACTGTAATGCTTTAGCCTCTTCAATCCAATGATTAATCTTTTGAGCTTCTGCAACTTTGTTATAATATTCCTGGACTTTCTTATCTCTCCAAATCTCGCCATCATATTCTGCTGGGAGTTCATCTAGAATAACCTTAATTTGTGTCTTTAGCTCATTTATCTCTCTATTGACTTCTTGCCTATCATTGTAGTACTTTAGTTCTATAGCTTTGAGTATTTGGAGAATATGCTGATTAAAATCGATATTAGAAGGAGTTTCCCCAAACCATGCTTCTATATCTTCCATTGACCAGCCTATCTCCAACATACTTAAAATTGATTTTGTTTGTTCTTTTATCCCCATGTTTACCCAATCAACAGGTCTAAAGATATCTCCATTTATAAGGCTTCTAAGAAATTTTTCTGTACTTGGAATTGCTACATCCTCTTTTCTACATTTTAGATAATCAGCCTTATCAGTTCTTATTCTTCTATCTATTTCTAATCCATCATCAAGCTCTACATACAAAGTTGCTTCTTCTGCTCCATGTTTAACTATCTCAGTACGTCTATTTTTATTTGTAAATGTCTTTTCGATAGCCTCTATTATGCTGCTCTTTCCACTTCCTTTTGGACCTTTAATGATATTTATCTTTGATGCTTCTAATCCAATTTCATCAACACCAAGGAAGTTATTAATTTTTAAAACTTTAATTTTACTCACTTTTTTCCTCCTCAAATTTATTTTTAAATCTATTTAGTCCTTCCCAAGTTGGTCTTACTCCAATGCTTTCACAAGCTCTCATATAGCTTTTAAAAACTTTAATATTCATTTGAACCTCCTTGTAATCATTTCATTTCATGCAGCATAGAATATATTGAGTAAGTATTTTCTTTTTTTAGTAAAATAATTTTTTATAAAAGGCTTTTCAGCCTCTTTCTCAGGTGTATACTTTTTAATACCACGTAGTTGGACTTGTAACGTGTAACCATTCTTTCTTGCCATAAATCTTATAATCAAATCGTAGATATTTTCCTGAATTATCATTGCAACACTTAACACTAATTGGCTTAATTGTCTCTCTAGCTTCAGCTCCCCAGGAATTATAGAAATTATTTAGAAATTTTCTAAACATGTCAGCGTTAATAGTTAGCTTTTCAAAGCCTTTTACATTTTCAGCAATCAGCATATCTATCTCCTTTCTAAGCGTTCAATAATTTTATCTATCATTTGTAGAGGATACTTTTTACATAGAACTTCAGCTGTTGCTTTGGCTGCTCTTCTTTGGAACTCTTCTTCATTTTCTTCCGTTGGAAAATGTACTATAACATTTCTGATTTTATTTTGCTTAGCCAAGTTCTACTCCTCCAATCCAATTAGTCCTTATTATCTAGAATATGATTAATAGCTTTAAATGGTGAAATAACTCCTTACATGTTTTCTAATTCTAAAATTGCTAACTTGTTGCACCTAGTACATCTAACTTCAATTTTTAAGGTACCTTTCAGTCTGTATAAGAATAATAATTTGTTACAACTTGGGCATCTGAATTGATTCATTTCTTCAAACATTTATTTACCTCCAATTCTTAGCCCCATCTACCCTTTTCTCACAAAGTCCGTACTATTTTCCATCCTCTGTTTCCCTAATTTAATTTTTAAAGGACTGTACAAACTATAGTTATACAACCTTTTGTTCTTCTTGCATTACACCATCTTCAAAAAAAATTTGTTCTGCTGGTATTCCAAAGAAATTAGCTATACGTATCATTAAGTTTCCATTAGGCGTATAGACACCTCTTTCTATATTTGAAATTGTTGGTCGTGCTACGTTTAGTTTTTCAGCTAATTCTTCTTGGGTTAGATTAAGTTGAGTTCTTAACTTTCTTACAGTGTTCGTCATGTATTACACCTCCTTATGTATTTATTGTAATACTAGTATTACACATTGTCAAGCAAGTAATACATAATATTTATAAATTTTATTTTTATTTTTGTAATGTTTGCATTACAATATTAGTGAGGTGGTTTTTAAATGGAAGATTTAAGTACTTTTCTAATAAGTAAAAGAACTGAATTAAAATTAAGCTTAAGAGATGCAGCTAAGTCTATAGGCATTAGCCACTCATATTTAAGTACATTAGAAAAAGGATTTGATCCTAGAAATAATGCACCTATTAAGCCTACTCCAGAAACACTACAATTAATTAGTAATGCTTATAAGACATCTTATGAGTACTTAATGAAATTGTCTGGTTATATAGATAACAAATTAAATGAAGAAACTAAACTCACTAAAAAAGATGAAAAAGACATTTCTAAGATATTAAAACAAACTAAAGAACAACTAGAAAATTCAGAAGGTTTAATGTTCGATGGAGAACCAGCTACCCCTGAAGCTATAGAGAGTATACTTCAAGCTATGGAAATGGGCATGGCACTAGCAAAACAAAAGAATAAAGAAAAATATACTCCTAAGAAATATAATAAGAAAGATAAATAAATTAATTATATGGGTTAATAGTCGTTACCTGGAGGTAATATATTTGAACAAAAGTATAGAAAAAATAGTGTCCAAACTAATAAAAAAATATAAAACTAATGACCCTATTGAATTAGCAGATTGTTTACATTGTACAGTAATATTAAAAGAATTAGATCCTAGCGTTAGAGGTTTCTATCAGTACTTTCAGAGAAATAAGATTATGTATATCAACAATAGTTTATCAGAACATGAACAAAAGATTGTTTGTGCTCATGAATTAGGACATGCTATCCTACACACAAAGCTAAATATCTTATTTCTTGAAAGCAACACTCATTTTATAAAGAGCAGATATGAAATAGAAGCTAATACATTTGCCGCTGAGTTACTTATTAATAACGCAGTATTGCAAAAGTATCAAAACCTAACTTTAGATCAAGTTGCTGCTGCGGAAAATCTTCCAATAGATCTACTTAAACTCAAATTAAAAATAATTTGAGTATTTTTTAAACTAGTCGGAGAAAAATATTCCAATAAAGTATTTTGTTGTATTTTGTTTCATTGTGTCGAATTATAAAATAACGACTATTTCGAGAGCCTTTGAGCACCAACCCTTAAACATTCATTTGAAACATATAAGTATTATTCTTTAAATAGAGGTGATAATTATGTCAAAACAAAAATTTGGAGGTGCATGGACATTAATAAAACTTACTGTTATAGAAAACTACTTAAAAGCATATGCAACTGCCTTAAAAAAATTAAAATATAAATTTATTTATATTGATGCTTTCGCAGGAACCGGTCGATGTGATACAAAGGCTGGATTTGTGGATGGCTCAGCTAAGATTGCCTTACAGATTGATAGATTTGATGAATATATATTTATTGAATATGACGAAGAAAAGTGTAACGAGTTACAAGAATTAAAAAAACTATATCCTAATAAGAAAATTACCATAATTAATGGGGATTGCAATTTAGAAATTAATAAGATAGTAAAAAAATATAACTGGACGTTTTACAGAGCTTTGGCTTTTATAGATCCATTCAGTTTTGAATTTGATTTTTCTACACACTCAAAAATAGCTAGTACTAAAGCAATAGATGTTTGGTGTCTATACCCTATTTCCTACGCTGCAAGGTATATGCCTAATAAAGGGAATATTTTAGATACAAATAAGAAGAGTTTAGACAGGTTGTTTGGAGAGACAAATTGGGAGGAAGCTTTATATAAAAAAGATCCTCAGTTTAATTTTTTAGATAATATTGATGGAAATACTGCTGTAAAACGTGTTAATGAAAAAGAAATTTGCTGTTATTTTAGGGAGCGATTAAAAACTCTATATCCTTCTGTAACATGTCCTTTATGTTTAAGAAATAGTAATAATGCCCCACTGTTTTTATTTTATTTTGCAATGTCCAATCCGGATAAAAAAGCAATTAAACTTGGAAATAATATAGCTCATCATTTAATTGGAAAAGATCTTATATGTAAAAAATAATACTAAATTGACCAGAACATCTGTTTGATATATAATATAGACAAAGGAAAAGAGGGAAAATTTATGGAATATATTCAAAGAAAAAGTTTACTATATAAGACAGATGTTGAATATGGAGATTACACTATAAACCACGTTCAAGGATGTTCACACGGATGTACCTACCCATGCTATGCTTATATGATGGCTAAAAGATTTGGACGTGCAAAAAGTTACGAGGATTGGTGTAATCCCAAATTAGTTATTAACGCAAAAGAGTTACTTATTAAAGAAATTCCTAAATATAAGAATAAAATAGACTCTGTTCATTTATGTTTTACTACGGATCCTTTCATGTATGGTTATTCCGAAATAACAAGCATGAGTATTGAATTAATAAAAATCCTTAATTCTAATAATATAAAATGTACTGCTCTTACAAAAGGATTTCTTCCAAGAGAGCTTGCATATTTATCAAAAGAAAATGAATATGGCATAACTTTAGTCTCACTTAATGAGCAATTTAGAAACAAATTTGAACCCTATTCATCACCAATTTCTGATAGAATTGAAAGCTTAAAATATCTTCATGATAAAGGATTTAAAACCTGGGTTAGTATTGAGCCATATCCAACACCGAATATTGTTGAGCAAGATTTAATTACTTTATTAGACTCTATAAAATTTGTTGATAAAATTATATTTGGCAGAATGAATTATAATCCTTTAGTTACAAAATATAAGAATCATAAAGAATATTATAATTTATTAAGTAATCAAGTTATTGAGTTTTGTACAACAAATAAAATTGATTATCATATTAAAAACGGTACAATTTCATAAATATAAAATCATATTTTTACAAATGCTTTTTATATTAGTTCTATTGTTTCCAAAGCCCATTAGTAAGTAATACTTGTAGTGGGTTTTTATTTATATTTACTTACTACATGGTAAATCATTCATAATAGATTAATTTTTAAAATAATAGTATAACATTAGATATGGATTTATATTTCTTATATCGCTATACTTAAACTTATTAGATAGGCTGAACTATTATAGTTCGGTCTTATTTTTTAGAAAGGATGTTAATAATGAAAGCAGCAATTTATTCTAGAAAATCTAAATTCACCGGTAAAGGTGAAAGTATAGAGAACCAAGTTCAAATGTGTAAAGACTATGCTCAAAACCAATTGAGAGATAAAAACATTACAGAATTCCTTGTATATGAAGACGAAGGATTTAGTGGTGGGAACACTAATAGACCTAAATTCCAGGAACTTGTTAAAGATGCTAAAAATAATAAATTTGATGTACTTATTTGCTATAGATTAGATAGAATAAGTCGTAATGTAGCCGATTTCTCCTCTACTCTTGAGCTTTTACAGGATAATAATATTTCTTTTGTGAGTATTAAAGAACAATTTGATACTAGCACTCCAATGGGTAAGGCAATGGTATATATAGCATCTGTTTTCGCCCAGCTTGAACGTGAAACTATCGCAGAAAGAGTTAGAGACAACATGCTTGAACTTGCTAAGTCTGGAAGATGGCTTGGAGGACAAACTCCCTTAGGTTTTGAAAGTGAAAAAATCATATTCATGGACCATGAATATAAAGAAAGAGTTATGTATAAGTTGTCTCCAGTAGATAATGAGCTAAAGCTAGTAAAACTAATTTATGAAAAATACCTAGAGTTAAAATCGTTAAGGCAAGTTAACCAGTACTTATTAGAAAACAATTTTAAAACTAAACTTGGAGCTGATTGGAATGTTAGATCTGTTTCTGATTTGCTTCAAAGTTCTACTTACGTTAGAGCAAATGATAAAGTATTTGAGTTCCTTAGAGATAAAGATATTACTTGTGTTGGTACTCCTGATAGTAAGCATGGAATACTTACTTATAATAAAAAGAAAGGTAAAAAACAATATAGGGATACTGAAGAATGGGTTGCAGCTATAGCTAAACATGAAGGTATAATTGATGCTAATGCATGGTTGAAAATTCAGGATACTTTAAAAACTAATAAAAGTAAAGCTCCTAGGCTTGGTAAAACTCATAATGCTCTTTTAACTGGATTAATAAGATGCGGTAAATGTGGATCTCCTATGACCGTATTACATGGATCAACTGATAAAGATGGCCAACGAAGATTTTACTATGGCTGCTCAATGAAAATTGATTCCAAAGGAACTAGGTGTGATAATTCAAATATTCGAACTGATGAGATTGAACCAATTGTTATAGATAAGCTCAAAAAAGTTACCAAAGATAATGGACTATTACTTAATGAATTAAAGAATGTTAAAAAACAAATAGCTGCTGCAGATAATTCATCCAGTGAATTGGAGTTATTAAATAGTTCTTTATCTGCTAATGAAGATGCTATAAGAACTTTAGTAAAGCAACTATCAGAAAACCCAAGTTCTACTGCTGGGAAGTATATAATAGCTGAAATTGAAAAACGTGAAAAAGAAATTAATGATATAAAATCTAAAATAGAATTGCTTAGCTCAAACAAAGCAAAAATAGTTGAACTAGACCTAGATTTAGATCTAATAGTTAATAACTTAAATACCTTTTATAATACTATAGATGATGCTTCGGTTGATATGAAAAAATATCTTATATCAGTGTTGGTTGATAGAATAACCTGGGATAGCTCTACTGGAGATGTTGATATAACATTATGGGGAAGTTCTAAAAAAAAATA
>Ga0209639_1000783_pt1 | contig 39087 bp, 40 predicted proteins | sample EPASupsiteHSE605_FD_187268 | JGI IMG/M metagenome (GOLD analysis project Ga0209639, IMG submission 187268) | Bioremediated contaminated groundwater from EPA Superfund site, New Mexico - Sample HSE6-05 (SPAdes) (version 2) | ecosystem: Environmental > Aquatic > Deep subsurface > Groundwater >... | reverse complement strand
TGGGAAACACTGGAATTAATTTTCTTAAAAAGTATACTTTTTATGTAATTGATATCTTAAAAACAGATAAATATTCCGATATTTATGACCCAAATGTATAATCCAGAACAGTTTTGAGACAGCCTGATGATATCAGTTTTGCATCGATCACTTAGATACATTTGAGAACTTAGATATAAATATATAAAAATATAGAACATACCATAATAATAAAATATATTATATCCTATATTAGTTTTTAAGAAAGACATTGATCAATGAATATATAATTTTATCCGAGATAATATATTCATTGATTATGTTTTCAGTTTTGCGTGAATCGATATTCTGCGTAGGTCTGAGAACTCAAAATCAACATAAATAGACTGATTTTAAATGTGCAGAATAGTTACCAAAAAGAATGCAGGAAACCTGGTAAGAGAGGTGCATGTTTTTTAAAATAGCTCTATGTTTATTGTAACTATTCAACCTGGATAAAACGACACCAATAACCATTTTTCCTAAGATTTAATGACAATTTGTTGGATTAATTTTCTTGAGTCATTGCCTAGAGATTGCGTTTTTTCTTTTTCGATCGTTAATCACACTTATCTGTTACGTCAAAATCAACAGCAACCAACTGATTTTGTGTAGGCTGAATCGTTACTATTTATTTCATTATATGATACAATTAGAGGATAGTATTTTAAAACATATTTTGTAACAAAAAGAGGAATATCCTAAGCTATTTCAACTTCCGCGCCCCTAAAAGATAATGAAAAAACTAAGTTATACAAATCGGGCGTTTATTTTTTGGGACTATTTTGGTACTGCATTCATTTTCAGAGCAAAAAGTTCCAAATTCTAAAGCGCGAGGTATATAACTTAAATTAAAAAAAATGAAAGTAAAATTATAAAATAGGGGGTAGAAAGCAATGGTAGCTCAAAGTCCTGACAATTCCAGTCTCGCAGAAGTGCTGGACCGGATACTCGATAAAGGCGTAGTTGTAGATACGTGGGCCAGGATTTCGCTTGTCGGAATCGAGATACTGACAATCGAAGCCAGAGTGGTTGTCGCATCTGTGGACACATTCCTGCACTATGCAGAAGAGATCACAAAGATTGAAAAGGCTGCAATGGAAGCAGCACCAGAAATTCCTGCATGATTTTTCAATATTTTAAATTAGGGAGTGGTTAATAAATGGTAGCTCAAAGTCCTGACAATTCCAGTCTCGCAGAAGTGCTGGACCGGATACTCGATAAAGGCGTAGTTGTAGATACGTGGGCCAGGATTTCGCTTGTCGGAATCGAGATACTGACAATCGAAGCCAGAGTGGTTGTCGCATCTGTGGACACATTCCTGCACTATGCAGAAGAGATCACAAAGATTGAAAAGGCTGCAATGGAAGCAGCACCAGAAATTCCTGCATGATTTTTCAATATTTTAAATTAGGGAGTGGTTAATAAATGGTAGCTCAAAGTCCTGACAATTCCAGTCTCGCAGAAGTGCTGGACCGGATACTCGATAAAGGCGTAGTTGTAGATACATGGGCCAGGATTTCGCTTGTCGGAATCGAGATACTGACAATCGAAGCCAGAGTGGTTGTCGCATCTGTAGATACATTCCTGCACTATGCAGAAGAGATTACAAAGATTGAAAAGGCTGCAATGGAAGCAGCACCAGAAGTTCCTGCATGATTTTTCAATATTTTAAATTAGGGAGTGGTTGATAAATGGTAGCTCAAAGTCCAGACAGTTCCAGTCTCGCAGAAGTGCTGGACCGGATACTCGACAAAGGCGTAGTTGTAGATACATGGGCTAGGATTTCGCTTGTCGGAATCGAGATACTGACAATCGAAGCCAGAGTGGTTGTCGCATCTGTGGACACATTCCTGCACTATGCAGAAGAGATTACAAAGATTGAAAAGGCTGCAATGGAAGCAGCACCAGAAGTTCCTGCATAAGAAGCAGGATCTGACTATTTTTTTCTAGGAGGATTTCGATGAACTCCGAAATCTAACAAGTTGCATAAATTCTTTGTAAATAATCCCTTGAATTAGAGGTTTATCGAAATCCTCCTTAAATAGTAAGGAAGATATTTGTGAGAAAGTTTGCAGAAAAAATAAGCTAGTGATCATGCACAAAAAGAATTGAGATAGCGCACAAAAAGAATTGAGATAGATGGCAAAAAACCTTGTATAATATCAAAATGTATGACCAAGTCGCTATTAGAAGACATAAAAAATTAGAAGGGAAAATGAAGAAAACTTGCTACAGAGAAAAAAAAAGTACAAACCAAAAACCGGGGGAAGTATAAAACCAAAACAGGGGGGGTTTCGTGATAAATAACGTTAAACAAATAAAGGAAGATATCAAGCAAATGGAACAAAGCATAAAGGAAGCTATTTCAAATATGAATGCTGGGGTTTCGGAATTCCAGATTGAAATTGGCCAAAAAGCCGACGAAATAGAAGAGGGAGTAACTAAGCTAAAAGATAGTGTGGCTCAGGAAAAGCTCTGGATAAACACAGGAGTCGCTGAAATTCATGAAAAAATAAATAAGTTGAATGAGAGCATAAAAGAGCAGGCAAAAGAACAACAAGATGCGGTTTCAAAAATCGATCAGGCCGTAATACAGTTTCAGGCAGATATCAACGACAAGGCCGTACAGATGCAGGGCGGAATCAATCAAATTAAGGTGGACATCAACGACAAGGCTGTACAGATGCAAGTCGGAGTCAATCAAATGAATGCAGGAGTCATAGAGATAGAAAAAGGAATTGCCGAAAAACGCGAAGCTATTAATCAAAAAATAAAAGAAATGCAAGAGAATATCAGAAGTTTTGATTTCAGTATAGGGGAATTTAGGGGAGATATCAAACAGTATGCAAGTGAATTCTATGGATAAATCTATAGTGAAGCCACTTTATTTTTTTTGAAATTTTGAATTTTGTAACAAATTGGGGTTATCTATATTTCAGTTTTGAAATATCGATTTTCGTTACGAAAATGGGGGAAAAGATGAATTATAAAGCAACACACCCAAGAAAAGTAAGAGGCGAATCTATCCACCAGCCTTTAAGCAATAAAAGAAAAAGCGATCAGAAATCATCGAATTCAAAAGTAATGTCAGCCGCGGAAATAAAGCAAGAATTAAAAAAACATAGCTTTATCGTGCATACGGAAGATCTGCCTGTTGGGAATAGAACTGCAAGCCAAAGGTTAGAACAAAAAGGCTATCTTGTGCCCGAAATAGAGCACTTTGTCGATGGTCCGGATGTAAGAGAATTAAGCGAGAGAATAAAACTATGGCTCGGTGCCGGCTACCCTGTGCATCTGATCGGTCCTACAGGCTGCGGAAAGACAAGTCTTGTGATGCATCTTGCAAAAGAAATTGGACGCCCTGTTGTATGGATAAATGGAGATGATGCCCTCACAACCAAAGACCTTACAGGAGGGTATGCGCAGATCAAGCAGGAATCTCTGAGGGATCATTATATTCATAATGTTATTAAAAGTACGGATATTATAAAACCCGAATGGATAGACAATCCCTTGGCTGTAGCGTGCAAATATGGATGCACTTTCGTATACAACGAATTTTCCAGAGCAAAACCAATTGCAAACAACATACTGCTTTCGGTCTTTGAAGAAGGAATTCTGGAATTACCAAGCAAATTCGGGGAGGATAGATACCTGAAAGTACATCCCGAATTCAGGGCTATTCTTACAAGCAATTCTATAGAGTATGCCGGAGTTCATGCTCCACAGGATGCTCTGCTGGATCGGATGGTGGGCATATATATGGATTACTATAGTTTTGAAACTGAAGTAGATATTGTGTGTAAACACACGGAACTACCCTATGAAGAAGCTAAAAATATAGTTTTTGTAATCCGTAAAATTAGAGAGCAACTTGATGATGTGCAAAAACCCGGAACCAGAGCAGCCATAATGGTTGGCAAAGCCATGAAGCAGCTAAACGGTAACACAGACACATATTACAAACAGCTTTTCCTCGATGTAATTGCAACAAAGACAAGTTCCAATGAGGATTTGTTTAAAAAAGAAAAACTTGTTAGGAATGTAGTTTCAGAGTTAACATAAAAAAATTCAAATTCTATCTTGATTAAAATTTGATGTATTTTTGGGTATTACTAGCTAAGAGTTTGTATTTATTTGGAGAGGGATGATATGGAAAAAAAGAATACAGTAAAAGAAGTCGGGGATAAAGCGCTTCTTCAGATTGAAAGTATTCTTAAGAAGAAAGCTCAGGGAATTGTAAGTATATCCAAGGAAGGGGAAAACTGGAACGTCCAGCTAGAAGTCCTGGAGAGGAGAGCAATTCCCGACACACAGGACATATTGGGAATTTACGAAATGAAACTCGATTTGGATCTGGACATTATGGAATACAAAAGAGTGGGAATGCGACACAGAGGAGACATGATAATACAAGATGAATGCTAAAGATCATGTTTAAGATCATGTAGGGATGCGGAAGCCAGGAGAATCGGTGATAGGGTGAATGAGAATGTGTTGAGCGATAATATGGGTTCAATACTCCAGAAATCGTTTATCGAGAGCAGACACATGCTCTTTCTCTACACGCGAGGCGTAAATAGGGACTTAATTCAGGCATCCTTTTTTTCCACGGCAAAAAAAGATGAAACTTTACTTTATATAAGCAATGAGGAGCCAAAATCTGCCAGAAATAGATTTGAAAAACTGAATTTATTTCCATTAATAATGCAGCCCAAAGAAATAAAAAGGCTTTCAGAAGGAATGAAAAAATATAGAAGTTTCAGAATCATTTTGGAGGGAGTTATGGAACATCAAGAAATCCATGAACTCCTAGACTCCAATAAAAACAATACTATGCTTTGTATGTATGAAGTCTGCACATTAAAACTTGAACAAGTCAATGAACTTGTTAGAATACATAAGAGATTGGCTCTTAATACTCCTAATATGACAATCCTGTCTGCAAACAGCTTTAAAGACCTCAATATAGACTATTCCAAGATAGAACGCTTTGTCAAAGAATATCTTGACATCATCGTACTTGCCCTTATTGCAAGTAAGCCTATGTGCGGAATCGAAATCCTTGACGTTATCCATAGAGAGTTCAATGTCTTGTTAAGTCCCGGAACCATATACCCACTCCTTCATAAACTGAGAGATGAAGGCCTCTTGGAACGTGAATACATAATTAAGAAAAAAATCTACAAAGTTGCAGAAGGCAATGAAAAAAACATCCGTAATATCCTTGATGAACACCTGATAGCAAACGAATTTTTAAATGAGTTTCTGAAATCTACTGCTCTGGGGGGGAATACAAAGTGAACAAAGACAATGAGAATGGGAAATATGTCTACTGCATAATCAAGGCCCAAGAGGAGCAAAAAAGTTTCGGAAACATAGGCTTTCAGGGAAAAGAAGTGTACACCACCAGATATAAAGAATTTTCCCCTGTTGTAAGTGATGTGCTTTTTAAGAAGTATGATCTTGAGAATGAGGAGGAGGTAAAGACTCACAGTTACGTGGTTAGTGAGATAATGAAAAAACACAGTGTTATTCCTGTGGCATATGGCATGGTCTTCAAAAATAAAAAACTGGTGGACATCTCCATGCGGTCTGGATACAAGGCCATGAAAAAAGCCATGAAAATCGTGGATAACAAAGTCGAACTCGGAGTAAAGGTGATTTTGCCAAAAGATTTTGATGGGGGCCGGCAAGAAACAGAGCAGTGCAAATCCGAGTTTGTTAAAAATCTTAAGCAAATAGCTTTTGATTCCAAAAACCTCAGCCTTTTCAGCGAGCGCCTTATAATGAACGCTTCATTTCTCGTGGAAAAAGATAAGGTACAAGCTTTTTCGGATGAAGTTGAAAGGCTCAAAACCAAATATGATTCATTTAAGTTCCAGTATAGTGGGCCTTGGTCACCTTACAATTTCGTGGATATACATATATTGTCCAAACAGAGGGGAGGCTTCAGGTAATGTTCATCCTTGATGATTTTCTTCTTCGGATGCTGGGAGTCTCAGTTCCGGGGCTTGATTTCATTTCCACGCTGGAACTCGTAAAAAACCTTGCATATAAGGAACTTTACAATCCTGAAAAAGTCAAAAACGAAATAAAAGAAAATCAAATGTTATATGAGTTTGGGGAGATCTCAAGGGAAAAATTTGAAGAAACAAAATCCAGGCTCATGGAGCAACTGAAATTCGTAGAACGCTTTGAGGAGATGAACCTCAGTGTCAGAACCGACATCCTTTCCTGAGAAAAGAAAATGCACAAAAACTAAGGATACAGAATCCAGAGAATTCTGCCAACCGATAATGAATTTTTTCAAATTGCTTGAAGAGATGGAAACAAAAAAAGTATCCGAGAAATCTGGTAGACGTATTTGCAAGGGACCACTTGGCTCGAAAATAGAATACGCTTACCGTATAAAAATTAATCCTGAAAAAAAGGCAGGAAAGCCTGAGAGATCCGTATCCTAGAAATCAGAGACTAAGAGGAAACTCAGAGACTGACGATATAGGAGATGTAAACATTTGATACTTGACATTAAAAAATTAAATTCTCAACATGTGCTTATAAAAAAGGGGGCTCGAAAACGTATAAAAATGCAAACAATTATTCACAGATTAAATGTGGGAGCCCAGAGAAAGAAATTGCAGTTGATGCTTGTAACGCAAAAGGAAAATGCATACAGGCAGATCGAAACGAAGCAGGCTGTGATTATTCCTATGATAATGAATACGCGAAAAGGGCTCAAAACCAGGAAGAAAAAGAGAAGAATCGTAGAGCTAAATACAGGAAAAAATCTGTTTTCCTATTCGACCATACCTTCGGGAGATCTTTCTAACAATATGCAATATTCTGTTAAGTATTCCACAATAACCGATTCCAAACTTTTGGAACGAACAAAGAATTTTCATGAATATACGCTCGTCCCAGACCTGGATTTTACAGATCTTATTTTTTCACAGAAACATTTTTCAAAGAACCCTATGGGGACACCCGCAGTCCACAGGAAAAAGAAAGAGGTTTTTAAAAAGCAACTGGCAATAACGCCGATACATCATGTATCTGGACCTAGAAAACCTATAAGAAGTCCGATGGAAGCTAATAAACAGGTGAAATAATGAACGGTTCGGTTGTTAGGGAGTCGGGGGGACTTGTTGATGTAATAGATAGGATTCTCGATAAAGGGCTTGTGCTGAATGCCGATATCTCTGTATCTGTTGGGGGTACAGAACTTCTTGGAGTGAAAATCACAGCTACTATTGCATCCTTTGAAACTGCAGCAAAGTACGGGCTTGAGTTCCCTTCAGGAACCAATTTCGATGCTCCGGTCTGGGAGAAAAGATTTGAAACATACGCAACCTGTCCGGAATGTGGAAACCGAAGAGATGAAAAACTTTTGATAGAAGAAGGATGCCCAATCTGTGGATGGGAAAGTCCGCTTAAGAAGAAAAAAGCCCCGGAAATCGAAGCAAAATCATCAGAATAAATATCGGATTTTCAGGATAAAAATTTGTATTAAGGGGGGGTAAATATGAAAAAAGATACAGCAGAAAAAGAATCAGAAGAAGAATCAGAAGAGGAAAAAGAAGAGTTGGAATCCAAAGTCAGGGCTATGGAAAAAAAAATAAAAGAACTTGAAAAAAATCTTGAAGAAAAAAAGGAACCCGAATATTATGAAGAAAGTTATGAAGAGAGTTTTGTGGGAGATCTCGTAAGCTCCCTTATTCCAGGCTTTGGAAAAATAGTAAAAACTCTTGAAAAGACCTCTCCGGAATTTAGACAGAGAATTGCAGAAACAGATTCGGAAATAAAACACCGGCTCGAAACCGGTTGGAGCGACCAAAAGCCTTCTATAAACTACGGACTGTCCATAAGGCCTCTAAGTGCCAAATCCGCAAAAGTTTCAAAAAAAGAGACACCTAAAAAGAAAATAAAAGAAGTAAAAATCGAATCTACCGAAATTGAACCTGTTTTTGATGTCTTCGAAGAGGATGACCATATTTCCGTAATTGCTGAGATCCCGGGTGCTAGTGAAGAAGACATCCAGATAGAACTTGAAGGCAACAAACTGAACATTTCTGCGGGAATGTACAGCAAGGTCATTGTTTTGCCTTCAGAAGTAGAAGCAATTAAAGAAAAAAGTTTTAAGAACAGAGTACTGCAGCTAAAAATAAAAAGGAGAGAAAATGCTGATTAAGATTGATGAAAGGAGAGAAAATGCCAATTAAGATTGATGAAAAAAATCTGAAAAAAGGCGTATTGGGCCTTGTTGTAGCTCTTGTTGAAATAATAACTGAGTTACTTGAAAAGCAGGCTCTCCTGAGAATAGAAAATGAGAGCCTTACCGATGAAGAGATCGAGAGGCTTGGAGAAGCACTTGCAGATCTGAGTGAGGCACTTGAAGTCATAAAGGCTGACAACAATATCGAAGACACCGTCGAATCCATACGTTGCGGACTGGACGAAGTTGTGGATGATGTAGTGGACAAACTAATAAATCCTGTAAGATGGGCTAAGGAGGTAGAGAAACATGAACGAAACCGGGCAGGCGAGATATCTTTACTCCATAGCTAATACGGAAGAAGAAAAAAGGTTGGGAGACATTGGTATTGGCGATAAGCCTGTGTATACTATTGTTTTTCAAGATATTGCAGCTATTGTACATGCTTCGAAACCTGAACCCGAGCCTGCAAAGAGTGAAGAACAGGCTAAGCAATGGATTCTGAACCATAATTATGTGATCGACAGAGCAATTGAAAACTTTAACACCGTATTGCCTTTTTCTTTCGGATGCCTTGCCAAAGGGGATGACGAATCCATAAGAAGATGGCTTCAAAAGAATTACGAGTCCTACAAAAGAGAACTTGAAAGGTTGAAAGGCTCTGCAGAGTATTCGATACAGATTTTTTACGATCCTAAAGTTCTGGAAAAACAGGTAATGGAGACGATTCCTGAACTAAAAGAGATAGATAAGAAAATAGAAAGCATGCCAAAGGGAAAAGCTTACATTTTCAAAAAAAAATTCGAACTCAGTTTGAAACAAGCAATAATTGACCAACTGGCAAGTTTGGGGGAAGAATTTGGGACATTAATAAGAGAAAATGTAACACAACTGAGAATCGAGGAAAAAATCCCCTATGTGCCTGAGAAATATACGGGCAAAAAACTTATGGTTGCGCTTTCCTGCCTTGTTATCCAAGAGAACGTTGAAAGACTTGGGCAAAGCCTTGAGAGAATAAACAAAAGAGAAGGATTTGCAGTAAGATTTACAGGGCCATGGGCACCTTTTAGTTTTGTTGATCTCAAGGGGAATATTGAGGATGAAACCTGAACGTGAAAAGGATAGTCTTGGGGAATTGCTAAATCGATTGGTCACAAAGGGAGTGCTTATTAATGCAGACGTCATAATTTCAGTTGCAGGAATTCCCCTCATTGGAGTAAAACTGGAAGCTGCGGCTGCATCCATTGAGACCATGCTTGAATATGGGCTTTTTGAAGAGCTCGACAAGAACACCAGAGCTTGGCAGCTCGAGCATCGAAAAACCAAACCTCTACTTAGAGAAGATGAAGAAATCGAATTACAATTCTATGGCTCTTATTTCCAGCAATTGCACCCTATTTGGAAATACTGTTTTATATATGTAACCAACCGCAGGATCTTCGGATGGAACAAAGCTTTTAACAAAATTTTGTTTGAAGTTCCACTTGCCAAAATCCGAATGCTTGATATCAACAAGGGAACTTACCAAGATGAAGAGCGAGATGAACTTTGCCTGAGCTTAGAAAACGAAGAGGAACTGTATCTGCATTCAAGTGACCTTATCGGACTGCAGGACAAGCTATGCAAACTTATCTGCGAATCGTCAACAGAGGAGCTTATCAGCTCGAAATGAAAACACGGTTCTATAGAAATCTTATCATTCATCACCAATCTGCAGAATTTCGGAAGATTCCTCTTACCATATGTCTTCTGTAGGTTTTTCCCCCAAAAACCTTCTCTTTTACTATGTCCTCCAGCTCGATAATTTCAAAACCCTTGAAAAGCGACCTTACTTCTTCTTTCGTAAAATAGTGGTAAATTATCCCGTTTTGCCGGACAAAAGTGCTTTCTTCAAAGGGGACTGAAGGTTCTCCCCCACAGCGCATATCTTCACAGCCGAGGGCCTCGAAGAAAATAAAACCGCCCTCACAGAGTGCGTGCCTGAACTCTCTAATAGCGAATTTCCTCTCGTCTTTGAAAAGGTGCTGAAGCACGCCGTAACAGAGAATTCCATCAAAAGCTTGAGCTTTGAAAGGGAGTTCATGGACACTTGCCCCAAGGTGTTCAGCAAACCTTCCACTTCTTGCAAGCTGCGCTCTGGAACTGCGCAGGGCAGTTAAAGAAATGTCCACTCCGACTGCAGTATAGTACCTTGCAAGTTCTCCCAGGTATCTGCCGTTTCCTGAACCTGCGTCAAGGACCCTGGATTCGGGAAGGAGATAAGCCTGCATGCCCCTTACAGATGTGGGCCCGCCCCACTTAAGGTGGGCGTATTCTCTATCCCAGGCAAGGAAATGCCCCTTTTCAGAACTTGTCGGTGAGATTACGCGAAAATGAGTGTCCGGTTTATTCATATTCACCCGCGTTTCTCAGGGATATAGGTTGAAGCTTCTACAAACCTTTTTACCAGAAATTCCTTCTCAAAAGAAGAGAGGAACCATCCGGCTTTGGGCCCCGAACTCTGCCCGAGTATTGAAGTGTAAATAGCTTTGAAGAGGTCTTTGGGGTCTATCTGTGGTGAAACCTGAGTATTCAATTTTTCCGCAATCTTTCTGTTCAGTTCAGAGCCCTTCTCTTTTGCGGAATAGACCAACATATGGTATTCTTCTCCGCTGATTTTCCCTCTGGATTCAATAAGGGCTGCAAAGGCTGAAAGAAAAGCTTTCTGAAGCTCAGACAGGGTTGCCACCTGCACAGGCACCTTTTCTTTTACGCTAAACTTCGCAAACGGAGGAGCATAGAGTTCAAGCCATTTGGAAACGTTATCTGTAAGCTCCTTTATACACTTTTCATTTTCAATGGAAAAACCTGAGCGCTTTACAATTTTCAGGATCTGTTCAAAATCTTCCCTGGCAACCTGATAGATAGTCACCATTTGCTTGAAAGGAATCTCAGACTGGCAGATGCCGGTTGCCCTAGAGAGTTCGTAGATCCTCTTTTCAAAAATCCCAAGAGAAGGATCGTTTTCCCTGAACTGTGCCCTGAGGCGTTCGTATTCATCCACCAGGGTAAGGAGAGGTTGTCCGGGATCGAACTGGATGTGTTTTTCAGGCTTTGTACGGATGATCAGGTAGCGAAGAACCTCAGGAGGCACAACCTCAAGCATGTCCGAAATCGAAACAACAACTCCTGTGGAAGAAGACATTGCTCCTTGTTTTCCAAGCATTATCCACTCATAAACAACAGGATAAGGAGCTTCATGCCCGTAGATTTCCCTTACAATCCGCTTTCCGGTATCATAGGAACCTCCCCGTGAAGCATGATCTTTACCGAAGGGCTCGACTGTCACCCCGAGAACTGCCCAGCGAGCTGGCCAGTCCACACGCCATGTAAGTTTTCCTCCTCCTGCCATTGGCACGGTTCCGGAGTGTCCGCAGGCGCAGACATAGTCTACAGTTTCAGCCTCCAGATCAAAGCCCGTAACCTTCGTAGTTGTAATCCTGCCACATTCATTACATCTGGGGTTGAAAGGACTCCAGTCTTCTACTACGGTTTTTCCGGAGACCTCTTCGAGGATCTTTGCAATGGCGTCTCTTTTAACAAGGGCAATTTTTATTGCTTCGGTATACCTGCCTGCCCTGTACATCTCATCTGCCCTGTAAACCTTCGGATTTATGCCAAGGCGCTTGAGAGCTTCAAGGAAAGGTTTCAGGAAATGCTCGGCATAGTTTGCGCAATCTCCGCAGGGACAGGGAACTTCTGAGATGGGTTTTCCCACATGTTCGGCATAACTCTCAGGCAAGAAAGGATAAACCTTGCGTAGAGGATCATAATTGTCGGCAATATAAATAAAATCTGCATCCGCTCCTTTATCAAGGAGAGCCCTATAAACAGCATCGGCCGTCACTACTTCTCTCATATTCCCTATGTGAATGTGGCCAGAGGGAGTGATTCCTGTGGCAACAAGATGTTTGCCGTCCTTTTTTAACACGTCTTCGGCTATGACGTCTGCCCAGTGTATTGTGTCAGCCATATTTCTCACCAGAGTCTCCGATAAACCTGGGAATAGGTACGAAAACAGGAAAATCAGAGTCTTTTCACGTATTTGTCTACAGGTTGGACCCCTGCATAATTCTCTTATCAACTAATAAACTTTGGGCTGGAAAACTTTGGGCCGGAGGGCAAGGAACCTGAGGTTATTTTCATTTTCTGCCTTAAAAATAAAGTATAAGAAAGAAGCCAAAAGAAAAAAAGTGGAAAAAAAGTCAATTAAAAAAACAAAAAAAGAGAAAAATATAATGGAGGTTCAAAAGCAAATTGTTTTAGGAGTCTGCAGATTTACAGAGATTTAAAATGGCACGTTACAGAGTAAATCAAGTAAATTTGATTTACCAATAGATAAAAGCACCTATAAATATATAAATATTTCGCAAATGGTAGAATACGATCGGAAAAAAAGAAAAATAGGAGAACAAGCTAGATGAAAACAATATATTATGAGGAAATAAGAGAAGAAATAATCTGAAATAAATAAAGGACTGAGGAACATCAAAAAGAGAAAGATAACTGGTATAAAATAAAAAAACTGAAAAATAAAGTCGAACTTCCGTTTAATAGAGCAGTTATCGATTCAATTGCCAGTATTATTGAGCTTATCCTAAAACTCAAAATTCAAGAAGTGAATTTTGTATTTGAACAATCGATCAAGCACCTGATTATGGAAGTAAGCCTGAAAAACGCTTAATGATCAAGAAAAAGTAGCTTTTGAAACGCGTTCTTAAAGTTAACTGATTGATCTTTATTCTTGTTAATCAATACCATCTTTTTTCCCTTATTCATTTGAGACTCTTTTATGCTGAAATACCATGTGTAAAACAGAAAGACAAGGCGATAAGAAATTTTAAGCTATTGCCATATTGAGTAAATAGGTGACATTTAAGTGGAGTCTTGCATGAAGTGGGGAAAAGTTGTGAGAAATACCTTACTGAGGAGAGATTTGAGGAAACTCGACTAGATAATTTCGGCTTTTAATTAATATTGGTTTCTTATTTATAATTCTCCAGTTATTATATTCTTTGAATAATAATCCTCTGATGATACAACTTGAATCCCCTTCAGCGGCATATTTAATTTGTATCGGATTGAGCAAAAAGCATGGGGTGAATATAAATGGGAAAACAAAAATTAGACAGAACAAAAAAGATACTGGGTACTCTTCTATTAGCCATTTTTGTAATATCAATTACGGCCACTGCGGTAAGCGCAGTTATGGATCCGAATTGGGGACCAATAAGTAAACAAAAATACGACGAAGGGTATGATGAGGGATCCTATAAAGGATACCCCGACGGATACAAAGAAGGGAAGGTAGCTGGAGATCTTGACTGTAAAACCGGGAAACCTAAGGGTGACAAATTCGTGACACGCGAAATTGCAGCCAAGAGCAGTGCTGCCTACGATCAAGGATACGCTGACGGATACAATGAACTTCTTCGGGAAGGGTACGATAAAGGGTACACAAAAGGATATGATGACTGTATAGCTAAAGGCGAGCAAAATAAAATGATTGCACGACAATAACTGTGTCAAGAGCGGCGGTTAAAAAAACATTCACGCAGACATATTTAATCAAAAAATCATAATAAACCAATCATAAAAATACGGTCGTGTCCGCGAGTTACTGAAAATAGTGAGCACAAGAATCTCTCTGCATTTTCCTTAAATTCAGGAGTAGTACTCGTTTTTTCAGAATTGATCAACAACTCGCGGACACGACAAAATTAATCAAAAAATCATAATAAACCAATCATAAAAATACGGTCGTGTCCGCGAGTTACTGAAAATAGTGAGCACAAGAATCTCTCTGCATTTTCCTTAAATTCAGGAGTAGTACTCGTTTTTTCAGAATTGATCAACAACTCGCGGACACGACAAAAAATATATAGATGAAGGAAACTTTAAGAAAGCATTACAGCTAACGGACAAGCCCGAAATAAAACTGCGGGTATACATCGAACGCAGATATTCTAACGGTACGCAACACTCAAGGCATACCTGAAATCTATTTTTTAAAATGGCCCTGAAATCAATATAAAACCCTGTTTTTCCGCAAAAATTAACGCCAACATATCCAATGCTTCGACCTTGCAGATACAATAACAGATACACTGATTGTCAATAAGAAAATGCCTATTCTTTAAAGAAACATAGTCTAGTAGTGTGTTTTTTATCTTTGGAAACTATCCAGTTTTTAATAAATTGTACTTTTCATAGCAATAGTCATTCCGTTTGATAGGACAGTTAACAATTCAACTGCTACATTACAGTTTTATCAAGATTGACGAATCGATTTTTCCTTAACCTTGTTAACCAGTATCATCTTTTTTCCTTACCTATTTGAGGCTCCTTTATGCTGAAAATACCAAATATTAAACAGAAAGGTAAGGCAACATAAACTTTTAAACTATTGTCATATTGAGTAAACAGCGACATTTTAGTGAAGTTCTGCTTAAAATGAGAAAGAATTAGAAGAAATACTATTATTGAGAACCATTTTTGGAAACTCGACTAGATAATTTCGGCTTTTAATTAATATTGGATTCTTATTTATATTTCTCTAGTTATTATATTGACTGAATAATAATATTCTGGTGATACAATTGAGAATCACTTTCACTGGCAAAATCATTAGCACATAAAATGGAGACAGAGTTTACCAATACTACAATTTTCCAGAGATAAATCTGGATGATTAATTGGTAAATTAATATTTATGCAGCGCATCTGCCGATGAGAAGTGGATTGAAAATCATCACATTAAATCGCATCGAATTGAGCAAAAGTGTGGGGTGATATGAATGGAAAAACAAATATTTGACAGAACAAAAAAGATATTGGGGATTCTCTTGTTAGTCCTTTTTGTAATGTCAATCACGGTTACTGCAGTAAGCGCAGTTACAGATACAAGCAATTTCGGACCCGTAAGTAAACAAAACTATGACAAAGGATACAAAGATGGATCCGCCGCAGGATCCACCCCCGGATACGATGGGGGGAAGAAGCTCGGAGATGAGGCATGTAAAAACGGGCGTCCTATGCTCGAAAGTTTGGGGGCACTCCTGTTCCTCCCGGTAGAACCTAAGAGCAGTGCTGCCTACGATCAAGGATACGCTGACGGATACAATGAAGGATGGCGGCTGGCATTCGTTACTGGATTCAAAGAAGGGTACAATGACTGTGTCAAGAAAAGATCTATAATTAGCAAATATCTATAATTCGCAGATGCCTGTAATCATACCTGCAATCAAAAAACATAATAAATCAATCGCAAAATACATAGATGAAGGAGATTTTATGAAAGCACTATATCTAACAGACAAGCAAGAAATAAAACTACGGGTATGCGGATACAGATCCTAACGTATGCAACGTTCAAGGTATACCTGAAATACATTTTTTAAAATCGCCCTGAAATCAATATAAAACCCTGTTTTTTCGCACAAATCGACGCCAACGTATACGCTGCTTTAACCTTAAGGATACAAAGGCTCTATTTTTTAGATAAAACGCTATTCTGTTTGATAGAAAAATTAGAAATTCAATGGCCATTGTTGCCAGGGTTAACTGATAAAGTTCTTCTTAATTTTTATTAATCAGTGGTCATTTTTTCCCTCATTTATTTGAAGTTCTTGTATATTGAAATATCAATGCCAAACAGAAAACAAGGTGATATGAATTTCAGACTATTGCCATATTGAGTAAGTAGTGGCATTTTAGTGAAATTATGCTGAAAATGGGAAAGAATCATGAAAAATACTATTATTGAGAACCATTTGTAGAGACTCGACTAGATAATTTCGGGTTTTAATTAATATTGGATTCTTATTTATATTTCTTCAGTTATTATATTGACTGAATAATAATATTCGGGTGATACAATTTGGAATCACTTTCAGTGGCAAAATCATAAGCAGATAAAATGGAGACAGTGTTTATTAATTAATATAGCTTCCAGAGATAAATCTGGATGGTTAATCGGTAAGTTATAATGCAGTGTCTCTGCCGATGGAAAGTGGATTGAAAACTAACAACTTTAAAATTGTATCGAATTGAGCAAAAGCATGGGGTGTATAATAAATGGGAAAACAAACATTTGACAGAACAAAAAAGACATTAGGTATTCTCTTGTTAGTCCTTTTTGTAATATCAATCGCGGCTACAGCAGTAAGTGCGATTACGGACACAAGCAAGTTCGGACCTATAAGTAAACAAAACTACCAGAAAGGATACCAGGAAGGAGCTGACGCCGGGTCCGCCGCTGCAAGAGAGGAAGGGGAAAAGCAAGGAGATCTTGACTGTAAAACCGGGAAACCTTATAGCGGGGGAAGGGACGTTAAATTCAATGTAACAACTAAGAGCAATGCTGCCTACGATCTAGGATACGCAGATGGATACGATTACGATTATAACTCACCACTATCGTACAGCGTCGGATACGAGAAAGGATACAATGACTGTGTCAAGAGCGGCAATCAAAATAAACAGATTGCACGACAATAATCGTGTCAAAAGCGGTAGTCAAAATAGACAGTTTGCATGACATGTTTCAAGATCAACGGTCAAAACATTAACATTAACAATATAACCAAAAGAATTATCAGATCGAATTTTTTCAAATTGATCAAAAGTATGGGGTGTATATAAATGGGGAAACAAACATTTGAAAAAACAAAAAAGACATTAGGTATTCTCCTCTTAGTTTTTTTTGTGGTATCAATCACGGTTACTGCAGTAAGCGCAAGAATTGTCGGTCCTACGAATACAAGCAAGTTCGGACCCGTAAGTAAACAGAATTACGACAAGGGAGCACGTGACGGATCCGATAAAGGATACTCCGACGGACACACTGCTGGAATGCGATTAGGAGATAGTGACTGCAAAACCGGGAAACCTAATAGCGGCGGAAAGGACGTGAAAGGAAACGCAACAGCTAAGAGCAGCTCTGCCTACGATCTGGGATATGCTGACGGATACAATGCCTTGTATCCGATGGGGTACAGTATCGGGTACACACAAGGATACAATGACTGTATCAATAGAGGCGAGCAAAACAAACAGGGGTCCATCCTTACGTGGCCGAACATTAATGTTACAATTTGAAATCACTTTCATCGGCATAAAATCACAGATCAGATAACGATATAGTTCTACCAATAAAATACTCTTACACAGATATTAGAAAGTTAAGTGGCAAAATAACATTTATGCAGACACATGTAATCAAAAACCATAACAAACACATATAATCAAAAAACCTTAATAAATCAATCACAAAGAGAGTAGAAAGTACTCCTTTAATTTGCAGAAAAAAGCTTAGACCGCGTAAGTCCTGTAAAAATTAAAAATAGCAGGGAGATCGCTATTTTTTTAAAGAAGAACTTTTCAGACCTGCTTTCAGCTTCAATACTGTTTTTAAGCTGTGTTTTGGCAGGTCCGGATTAGTTCAGGTCTGTATCTTATTTCTCCCTGCTACGGAGGACGATTCAGGCTGCTACCTGAATTTTTTCCTTAACGAATCTGTTTTCTGAAGAGATTGCAGGAATTTATCTTGATATCGAGCAACTTTTCGATGTTCATCTTTGCGGCAATGCCTTTTGCAGCGCCTGGTACTGAGGTGATGACACCGATGTCAAGCTCTTCACGGAGTTCGCGCATGACATGCTCGTCCGCCAGGTCCATGGCGTCGACATTGAGTTTCTTTGCCACGTACTCTTTTGCGTCTTTTATTCTCATGTTCTTTGAGAACTGCATTCTTGCAACAAGGTCACCTGCAGCCCTCATACCAGTCATACCTGAAGCCATTATGTGTGCGATCGGCATACCCAGAGGGTCGCCGACCCCGACCTATATACCGTCTACGCCTGCGATCTCAACCATTGCCTTACTTGCCCTGGTAACGGCATCGATTGGCGGAGTTTCAAGCATCGGGATTCCGCCCACGCCCATGCCCATGTCAACGTGACAGGGGATTGGAGAAGCTTCGACAGCTGCCTTCATGAAGGTAACTGCACGGGCAAGGTTCCAGGCTGAGGTCTTGCTGGTGTTGGTGTTGCACACGGGCCCGAAGACGTTCGCTCCGGCTTTTGCGATAAGGGGTGCCTGCTGATGAGGCCAGAGACCGGCAAGGGTCACACCGTCATACTGAAGGTTTCCGTGCATACCGAGTACGCATTCTCCTGCCATGCCTGCTTCGATGTACATGTCAGGGAACTCTTTTCGAAGAGCCTGGATTGCATGGAGAGTACCATACATGTCAGCGTCTCCGGCTGCAGCAGTTGTGTCGAAGTTGACTCCGTCTGCTCCGGAGGCAAAGAGCTTCTGCATGACCCATACGGTGTCCCTGGTGAGGTGTTCTGCAGCATGTTCCATAGATTCCCAGGCTTCCTGAATCTTGAAAGCCTTCATCAGGTCCCCAGGGTTCTCGAATGGCCCATCAGGGGTGTAGTAAAGCCCCATGTTGGGCATTGCCCCATAGAACAGCGGGATGATCATGTTCTGCTGGCAGACTTCCATTGCCTGGCACTCATTTGAAACCACGGGCTTGACAGGCTTGAAACTGTAGTCAATGTGCCCGAGTTCCATTGTGTCTGCACCAAAAGCCCTCTCATGCATCATGCAGCCCACTAAACGGCTTGAGGGAATACCTACGCCACTATTTCCCTGGTCGCCGTCAAGCCGGATGGTTCCTATGTCGTGTGTTACAGGAACTTCCATACCCTGCTCGACACTGACAGCCTTTCCGGGCATCATGAGGATTTCTGCAAGCTTATCGATTTCATCAGCGCTCAGGACAGGAATCTCACCAAGATCGGCAGCATTTGCAATACCTGCCTCAAGCTCCTCCATAATTTTCTCTTTTGTAAGGAAGACGCGTTTACCGTCTCCCATCCTCAAAGCATACTCAGTTGCCATTTTTATTCACCTTGTGTATTATTATCGATTATTAAATCCGGAAAGCCGTATTTTGGGGTTTAAAATTTGGATACGAAGGTTCTGGCCTGCCAGAGAGCTATTACCGCCAGAATCAGGATCAAAACCATCCACATGACATCTGCTGCCGGTATGAAGGAATTTGCCCAGTATGCATTGTAAGCTTCCAGAGCTGCTACTGTTTGTGTCATATTGTATCCTCCTTAGGGATTACAAATTTCTCAGGCAGGCATCAGAACCTCGGGATCTCCCAAAGTCTGTGATCACGTACTTGTGTAGAAGGAAGTCTTTTTTGTAGATTCCATCTGCATCAACTTTCTGCTCCAGGTCCTTCAGCATCCCTCCAGACGCCAATTCGATTATGTCAAAGTTAATGCTGTCCCTACCGTAGTCACTGTTCATGCCGTATTCTTTCTGGATCTTTGAAACGATCTCATAGTTCCAGTATTCATTCCCATCCAGGAGAAGCTCCAGAATCCTGAACTTGATAGGACGGTTCCCGCTCACTTCATTCACCCCTCAGAGTTTCAAGTGCACTTGCGTCTTCAGTAAACATAATGAAACTTCCAGCAATACAAAGAGTACCGCCAACGAGGATGGTCCAATCCGGAACATCTCCGAAGAAGAGGAAAATGAAGATAATTGCACAGAATCCGTATAGGTTTCCGATACCCTGGCCTCTTCCAACGCCGATAAGCGGGAAAGATTTGTACCAGCAAACATAACAAAAACCAAAAGTAATACCTGCGAAGATCAGGACCAACAGGGTCAAAGGTTCAAAGGCCTGGAGTGCAAAAGAATACATCGGGAAGCCGACAAGTGCAAGGATTGGCACAATAATGACCCACCAGATAATGTTCTCTCCAAGAAAACGAAGAGTCAGCCCGGCATCCGGCTCTGCAATATCAAGCCCTTTGCCTGCAATTGCACCTTCAATGCCCCAGCCTGCAGCAGCCATTAAGCCTCCGAGATATCCGATCCACTGGACATTACCCGAAGAAAGTTCAGTCAGAAGCCCGCCGCCGAAGATCGTAACGCCTCCGATAATGATGACTCCTATGCCCATTGCTGCTCTTTTGGAGATTTTCTCCCCGTACCAGTAATAAGCAAGAATCGAGCCTACTACAGGGTAAAGAAGACCGGCAACGGCTGCAAATGCTCCACCGATAAAGCCCATCGCGATAAAAGAACCAAGAATTGCTATCGGGCCACCGAAAATAGAGGCAAGGAAGAACCACTTGGAACATGGATGGAACTCTTTCAGAGTCCTACCCAGTTCTCCGTATTTTCCAAGTACTCCGTTCCAGAGCATGAGTGCCAGCATAACAGTTAGCGCATTAAAGGCAGTAATCAGAACGGCAGTCACAACAAGGGATACGCCATCCCCGCTTGCTTCGGCAATGGCACCATACATTTCATCGAATGGGTTAAGTACCCACACAACGGTTCCTGGCAGATACCAGATACCCCAAAATACAGCACAGAAAAGGGCCCACATGTACCCTTTACTGACCTTCCGTTTACTTTCCTGTTTTTTTAAGGTTTTCAGATCCACGAAAAATCCTCCATTTTTTCAGAAATGCTGTGGAACTCCCTCAGGGCAGAGATATTCTCAGCCCAAATTCCACAGCCTGAAATCGCAGCTTGCGAACCCATCCTGCGGGAACATGCCTCCGGAAATTATCTTTTACTTCCGTTTTCAGCTGCTTTGACAATCGTACTTCTAATTGCCATTTTTTAGATTGTCTCTTAGCCAAATATATTAACAGTTGAATTATAATAATTCTGTGCGGTATGACCTGCAAGAGTTTTCTGTCTTATATCCGCAGCAAGGGGTTCGCGAAAACTGCACAAAATAAAACTGTGGCAGAAAATGTATTCAAAGAGTACACTTTCTGCAGTTTAAACCGTTTAGAGTAAAGCTGCTTTTACCTTGCTGACGGCATCGTTGGCGCTTTCACCGTAGATGTCTGCGCCGATCTTGTCTGCCCAGTCCTGGGTGACAGGAGCACCACCGACCATTGTCTTTACTTTATCGCGGACACCTGCTTCTTTCAGCTGTTCCTCGATCTGGATCTGGTTGACCATAGTGGTGGTCATAAGTGCGGAGGATGCGACAACCTGGGGTTTGAGTTCCTTTACCTTTTCGACAAAGGTTTTAATTGGGACGTCTCTTCCAAGGTCCACAACTTTGAAACCGGCAATGTTGAGCATGGAGGCTACGATGTCCTTTCCGATGGAGTGGATATCGCCTTCGATGGTTCCAATAACGACGATTCCGAGGTTCTTGGTCTGGGACTTGCGCCTTTCCATTTCCGGTTTAATTACTTCTATCCCTGCGTTCATTGCCTCTGCAGCTGCAAGCACATGGGGCAGGAAAAGAGAGCCCTGTTCAAACTTCTCTCCTACTTCCATCATGCCTGCAGTAAAGCCCTTCTCAATGAGCTCTACAGGGTCGATCCCTGCAGCAAGGGCTTCTTCTGCGACTTCTGCTGCAAGCTCGTCATCGAATTCGGTGATTGCTTCTTTTGCTTTTGCAATGATTGCTTCTTTGTTTGCCATTTTTAGATCTCCTGAATATCCCGATACTGTAATTACATACCTCGGAAGGCTTTGTCAGCTCTGTCCACGACTGCTTTCATGTCCTTGAGTATGTCTGCGTCGATCTGTTTGACCTCGTGGTTCTTGAGGACGTCTACTACCTTTTCGTGTGCAACTGCTGCAAGGTCCTTTGAGCCAGCTGCTGCCCAGTCTCCGAACATGCGCCTGTCGATGAGCATGGGATTGGACGGATAGTCCACAAGCAGCCTGGTCTGCTTAAGAGCAAGGAAATTGTTTCCGATGCCTACTTTCTGGATAGATTCGACTGAGAGAGTTTCTTCTGAGACAGGAATTCCCTGCATGGCTTTCTTGACCATACTGAAGATATCGTTGTCAATGACGAGCTGTTCCATTGAGAAAGTCATTCCGAGCTCAAGCATCCCGGCTCCGTAGATGGTGTTGGCACCAGCGAGAGCAGGCAGGAGAGTAGTCATGGTTTTTTCGTGGCCTGCCTGGTTATCCGGGACCTTGGCATCAGACTAGGAACCTGCTACATAGGAGGGGAGGCCATAGAACTGGGCAAGCTTTGCGACTGCAGCGCTGATAAGACCGAGTTCAGGAGAACCGACCGGGGCAGTACCCTTCTTCAGGTCGAAGGTGGTTGTTGAGCTTCCGTACCAGACCTTTGTTCCGGGCACTGTGAGCTGTGCAAGGGTGATGCCGGAGAGAACTTCGGCGTTGTGGGTCACGAGGGTTCCTGCAAGGTAGACCGGAGAGGAACCACCGGACATTGCCATACTCAGGACGTTGACAGGGATTCCAAGGCGAGCACCCTTAATGATAACCTGGCAGGCATTGACACTGAGCTCAAGCGGGCTGGTCGGGCAGAGGAGCATGGAAAAAATCGGCTTCTTCCTGGCTTCTTCTTCGTCACCACCGTAGTAGGCCTTTACGATATCCCAGTAGTACTCAACGTTTCCGCCGACCGGGTCAATGTGGTGGTAGTGTTTTGCGGTGTTTGCGATTGGGGTGAGAGTCTCATGGACGTCCTGAGCACCCTGACCTGCAATGTCCCTGGCAGAAACAGGGAGAGAGAAGTAGTCGATGTTTTCAGCCCAGTCACAGAGTTTTGCAATGTCTGCAATATCCTGTTCGACAGAGTCAACCGTTACGTACTTGCCGTCCTGGTACTTGCAAACCTTTACACCGGTACCGAAACAGGTCCAGTGTACTTTGCCGCCGCATTCCTGTACAGTGTTGAACTTTTTGTCGCGGCCCCAGAGAACAAATCTGGAGGGTGCGAGCTGAAGAGCTTTTCTTACAAGATATTCAGGGATCTTTACAACATTGGTCTTTTCGTTGACTTCACAACCATTTTCCTTAAAGATCTTCCTTGCCTCGGGGTCAGAAACCTGAACACCAGGGTTCATAAGAACTTCCATGGTTGCGTAGTGAATTGCTTTGAGTTCGTCAGTCGTAAAAAGGTTTAATTCCACACCGTTAAGTGCGTCGAATCCTGCAACTGCATTACATTTTGCCATTTTTATACCTCCAAGAAAATAAGTTATAACAGCAGTTCTTTTGCCTTTGCAACAGCTTCGCTTGCGTTTTCAGCATAGCAGTCTGCACCGATCTTGTCAGCCCAGGCCTGGGTTGCGGGTGCACCGCCTACCATGACTTTTACCCTGTTCCTGAGACCTTCTTCCTTGAGGAGTTCAATTACACCCCTCTGGCCCTGGAGAGTGGTAGTCATAAGAGCGGAAATTCCAATCAGATCAGCATTTACTTCCTTTGCCTTCTCGATAAAGTCCTTGATCGGAACATCACGGCCGATGTCGTACACTTCAAAACCAGCAGACTGGAGCATTGTGGACACGATTGATTTGCCTATATCGTGGACGTCACCTTCTACGGTACCGTTCACAATAACACCGAGCTTTGAGCCGGAAGCCCCTTCAGGCATAAGATCCTTAAGAGCTGCAACCCCTGCAGCCATTGCATCGGCAGCTATCATCACGTGTGGCAGGAACAGTTTTCCTCTCTCGAAGAGGACACCAACCTGGTTCATGCCTGCTGCAAGTCCTTTTTCAATTATTTCGGAAGGCTCCAGTTCTCCTTTAGCTTTTTCAACTGCAGCGAGTACTGCATCCTTTTTGCAGGTGATTACAGCATCTGCAAGTTCCTGAAGCAATTCTTCTTTGCTAATATTGCATCCTCCGTTTTAGTTTTTGATTATGGAGACTTCTTTACCCCAAAAATCACGATTATTCGTGATAGATAAGGCGCAAGTTCATGGCTTTCATACAGGTCATGATATGCAGAGAAGAAACTCATGATTATCGTGAGTGGGAAAACACAATCACCACAAGCGAAGAGATGAAATCATGAAAGGATTCATGATTGTCCTTGTTTGGGTTCATGAGTATTTTAGCTACGGGAATGTTTTTGGTGCCATTTTAAATCCCAGCTGTTAAACTCATCTTCACAGATGTCTCCAATATAAGAGTTCAATTTACTCGTATAAATATTTTTGTAAAAAAGGCGCAACAAAAATGGGGGTTATATAAATAGTTTTCGATAAACCTGTTTTGTAAAGTATATACAGGAAGAAAATAAAAATGACTAAACATAAAATATAAATATAAGATATCTAAAATGGATTTTCATAGAGTTCAGTGACGAAGATGAAACAAATGAACTTTGCAAAATCCAGAGGGATTAAAACACGGGTAGTATATAAATTTTTAGGTTGTTGAAGATTAATTAAGGTTAGAGAAACCGGTTTTAACCTAAACTAACTCGCATCTTTTGAATAAAAAGATAGAAAGATCTTTTTTAGAAAACCTATATCCCAATTTTGCTAAGCGTGTATATCGCCTGATTAAAAAATCAGTAAAAAAGAAAAAGATATATAGCAGTACTTTTCCCAAAGTCCGGATATCCAGAAGAAAAAAGACATGAAAGAAAATACGGATTAAGAGATATCGAATTTTCCGTAACCTGAGATACAAAGCCTGTAGGCCCTGTTGATAATCTCAAGCATTTTCTGGTCTTTCCTCTCCATTTTTACTCCGCAGGCAAGGGAAAGGTACTCGGCAAGGTCAAAAACATTTATTTTTTCATCCTTCCCGGCCTCAACAAGGTTCTGCATACAGCCCCCACAGTTCGTAATGATTACATCACAACCCAAATTTTCTGCAGCCCTGTAGCGGTCTAAAGCCACCTCCAGAGATTCGGATGGATAATTGACCCTTACCCCTCCACCAAAGCCGCAGCAGGCTGAATTCTCAGGAGTTTTGTTGGCAAGTTCAGTTCCCGGAATGTTTTCAAGCACATTTCTTGCTTCGCAACATACCCCCATTCCCCGGGTCAGATGACAGGGATCATGGTAAAAGACCCTGTGATTGAGAACAGCTTTCGGAGTAAGTTTACCTTCCCTTAAAAGGAGCTCAAGATACTGGGAAACTTGCATGACCTGAAAATCAAGTTTTCCGAACATCTTTGGATAAATATCCTTAAAAGCCTTAAAACAACCTGGACAGGCAGTTATAAGGATTTTTGCCCCTCTTTTTTGGATTTCGTCAATATTTCGTTGCCCATCCCTGCGGATAGGGCCCGGATTTCCTGCACCTGCAGAAACTGCTCCACAGCAGTATTCAAGCCCGCTCAGAACGGTATAATCTACCCTAGCTTTTTCTAGCAAGACAACAGTGGCTTTTGCCATGTTTGTGTTGATGTAGGTTCCGGCGCAGCCCGGGAAATAGACCACTGAACCCGAACTTTCCCGATAAGAAGGAATTTCACCCATTTCAGCAATTTTCTTGAAAATATTGTTTTCAGCCTCAGGGTCCACCATAGTCTGTATGTCAGTAAGGCCATTTTCATTCACCCATTTCTGACGGGCTGGAGAGATCAGCATTTTGACCCCAAGCCCTTCGGGACAGGCGTCAGTGCAGAGCCCGCAGGTCAGGCAGCGCGTCATAGAGTCGGAATCAATGTCCGAGTTTCCCTCCAGATATCCGTAAAGGCGTTCAATCAACCCGAGGTCATCATAGCGAGGACATACCTCAAGGCACCGTCCGCATTGTATGCATTTTGCCCTGTGTACTTCTACTAGATCCATTTTTCAACTCCATATTGTTTTAAACTCATCTGACTAATCCTATCCATAAAAAGGATTACTAAAATTTCTTTCTGGAGAATTCCATCCCTGCAGAGAATTCAATAAGAGGGTGTCTTAAAATTCAAATCATTTCTACAATTGGATAATGTGTAGTGATAACTTTAAGTTCAGATCTCAAATTTATTACATCGGACTTATTCGCTATATGCATAAAATCAAATACATTAGACATCATGGTAAAAATTTCCATTTTCGGCATTTAACGGCTTAATGTACCGTTTTTCAGTTCAAATGCGTAATTCCTGTTCCAATTGTAGAATCAAATTTAATTTTAAGACACGCTCTAAGGAAATCCAACCCAAAAAATTGCCTTCAAAACTGACAGATATCTCTCAACTCTTCAAAACTGACAGATATCTCTCAACTGACAACTCAGAGACGACAACTCAGAGACTTAAGTCCGGAGATCTTTCTAAAAAAGATAAGACTAATATCCAAAGATGCAGTATCAATAGCCAGATAAAAGGAAGGGATTGAAATATTCGATGACCTAAAAAACAAAGCAAGAAACCTGATAATTCCCATCGCTCGTTTAATTCCCCTATCTCCGAACACGCTTACTTTACTGGGTTTTGTTATAAGCGTGGCTGCAGGTGTGGCATTCTCCCTGGGCAAACCTTTTGAAGGAGGGCTCCTGATCCTTTTCAGTGGAGTCTTCGATATCCTTGATGGGGGAGTTGCAAGAGCAAAAGGAATAATCACTCCTTTCGGAGGCGTGCTTGATTCAGTTTGCGACCGTTATTCCGACGGCCTGATGTTTCTAGGGATCATAGCAGGCGCAGTAAATGGAAGACTTGTGCTCACCCCGATTATGCAAATTGAGGGGTGGCTCTGGGCAGGCTTTGCCCTGATAGGTTCTTTTCTGGTAAGTTACACACGCGCTCGTGCCGAGTCCGCAGGCTGCAGGAAATTATCTGTCGGAATTGCCGAACGTACTGAAAGGATGATAATTCTGGCCTTAGGAGCCCTTGCAGGCTTTCTAGGCTGGGCTCTTGTACTGATAGCCGTATTTTCTCATATCACCATTATCCAGCGGGTCATGCGGGCAAAAAGCATACTGAGTAAGCCTTCAGAACCCGATTTTCAAAAACCATAAGATCCCGACGTTTAAAAACCACAAGAGATAAGAATAACATCAAATCCCAAAAAGGTCAGATAAGAATACCTGAACACAATTAAAAAAACAATAAAAAGAAGACACCGGCTTTCTCATACCGATACGCATTTATACTATATATTTGATTACAATAGTTGGCGATGGCATACAAGAAAGAGATTTGCCATTGAAAAAGCACAACATACTCTGCGGGGCCGTAGGGTAGCCTGGTCCATCCTGCAAGGCTGGGGGTCTTGCGACCTGAGTCCAAATCTCAGCGGCCCCACCAAAATCCATATTCAGATGTTTTAGACGTTTTATCCGATGATTCTCGGGAAAATTTCCATCCCTGCAGCAAGTCGAGAAGTATTTAACCGAAAAGAATGCCAGCTATTCTGAGTTAGTTTTAATCCTGATGCATAGTGCTCTTTGCATTTTAGAAGTTACACTGTACAATTTTTTATATATGATAGAAACATTGTTAAAATTATGCGGGATAAATTTTTGAGAGATGTTGAAACCGTATTTTGTATCTCCCTTATTATACTTTTTCTGGTTGCTTGTTGTTAATATGAAATAAGTTAGCTTAGAGTAACAATAACATTTTCAGTTTTTGCGAAAGTTGCCTGATTTTTAATTTTAGTGCATATAGAAAGGAATACAGAAGCTATGATAATTTCATCACGAAACACAAAAAACAATGAAAAACACATAGCAATGTCAAAGATTCCTGTTTATCCAATCTCGTCTTATTCATGTTTTTCAGGCAATTAAGCAGGTTATTTTCCAAAGAAATTTAAAGGATTAGATCCTGTATATGAGAAGAAATATATAATTCGTTTTATTTCTCTTCCTTCCCCCTTTCACGCTTATATTTTTCCCGGATTTTCTCGAGCATCTCTTCATTAGCCTCGACAACGAAAGCTCCTATATACCCGCACTCTTTGCAGTGGTAGACCGCGCCTGCATACCCGCCAACCTCATAGTATATATCCGCATTCCCACAGACAGGACAGACTTCAATCAGCTTATCCAGACTCAGAACAGTTTCCTCCTTCGAGATGGCTTACAGTATCGAATTGTTAATTATATATAAGAAGGATGATTCAAGATAAAGATATAGTATCTAAGGAATTTGAAATATAGAAAAAACAAAGTCGCTTTTTCAGGTTAACCGTATCCAATCACCACCCGATAAACGTATCCGATAGTCACATCAATCAATTCCATATTTTACACCAAAATGATCCAAGGCTTACAGTGAGTTAAAAATGACTGAAATGATGACCCCTGCAATGCGCCAGTATTACGAAGCTAAGCAGGCATACCCTGACACCCTTATATTCTTCCGGATGGGGGACTTCTACGAGTCCTTTGGGGAAGACGCAAAAACCATCGCAAAAGAACTTGAAATTACACTGACAGCTCGGGGAAAGGACAAATCGGGGGAAAGAATGCCGCTTGCAGGAATTCCCTACCACGCTATTGACACTTACCTGCCAAGACTCATAAACAAAGGATACAAGGTAGCTATCTGCGAACAACTCGAAGACCCAAAGCAAGCAAAAGGAGTTGTAAAGCGAGGGGTTGTTAGGGTCGTCACCCCGGGTACGGCAATAGATTCTTCTATGTTTTCGGACGCCTCGAATAATTACCTGATGGCAGTTGCAGGAAGAGAAATAGGGAAATCCGGGAAAAACGCGGAGAAAAACGCAGAAAAAGAAATAGAAATCGGAGTTTCCTTCCTGGATATTTCTACGGGGGAATTTCTTACAACGCAATTCAGAGACTCGGAAAACTTTGAAAAGCTCCTGAGCGAACTTGCTCGCATGCGCCCTGCAGAATGCATCCTGCCTCCGTCCCTGCACGGAAATTTAGATTTAGAACTTGTAGACAGGCTGAAGGACCAGACTATTGTTCAGGAGTTTGCTCCTGAGATCTCAGGAAGCGAGGAAGCCGGAGAAAAATTAAAAAACCATTTCAAGGTTGCAACTCTTGAAGGCATGGGCTGCGAAAAACTGGATTTTGCAGTGTATTCTGCCTGGGCTGCTCTTGAGTATGCACAGACTACCCAGATGCGGGATCTTGCCCACATCAATACCCTGAGGACCTATTCGAACTCCGAGTTTATGATCCTCGACTCAGTAACCCTGCGCAATCTTGAAATTGTGAAAAATGTGAGAGATGAGGGAGATGGGAATTCCCTTTACCGCATTCTGAACTGTACCAAAACGCCAATGGGAAGCCGTACTCTCAAAAAATGGCTTTTAAAACCTCTGCTTTCAGTAGAAAAGATCAATCTTCGGCTAGATGCCGTAGAAGAGCTGACGGCAGATCCCCTGCTCCGCTATGATATCCGAAAATGGCTCTCTGAGATAAGAGACATCGAACGCCTCGTAGGCAGAGTCGTGTATGGGAATTCAAACGCAAGGGACCTTATAGCTCTGAAAAAATCCCTGGATGCCGTGTCTCCTGTTAGGGACTGCCTTATGGAAAGAATAAGGTCGGAACTATTAAATGAGATTGCAAACGGGCTTGCATCTTTTTCCGAACTTGAAACTCTGGCTGAAATGATCGAAAAAGCAATAGTTGAAGAGCCTCCTGTATCTGTTAGGGAAGGGGGAATGATAAAGCCAGGATACAGTGCAGAACTTGATGAACTTCGGGATATTGCCAGCAACAGCAAACAGTGGATTGCGGCTTTTCAGCAGAAAGAAAAAGAGAGAAGCGGGATTAAGTCTCTGAAAGTAGGATACAATAAAGTCTTTGGGTATTACATCGAGGTAACCAATGCAAACAGCAGCCAGGTGCCTGAAGATTACATCAGAAAGCAGACTATGGCTAATGCAGAACGCTTTTTTACACCTGAGCTCAAAGAAAAAGAGAGCCTTATCCTGACAGCTAATGAAAAAGCAGTTGCTCTTGAACATGAAATCTTTCTGAAAATTACGCAGGCTCTTTCAGCCCATTCAAGAGAACTCCAAGAAACAGCCGAGAGAATAGGAGCTCTTGATGTCCTTGCATCCCTGGCTGAAATTGCAGGAAATAACAATTACATCCGGCCTCAGCTTGCAGAAGACTGCAAGATCCTTATCCGGGACGGAAGGCATCCGGTAGTTGAAAATACCGTACCCGGAGGTTTTGTCCCTAATGATACCGAAATAGACTGCAAGGAAAACCAGTTTTTGCTGGTTACAGGCCCGAATATGGCAGGAAAGTCTACCTACATGCGCCAGACTGCCCTTATAGCTATCATGGCTCAGACTGGTTCTTTTGTTCCTGCATCTCATGCCTCAATAGGGATTGTTGACCAGGTCTTTACAAGAATAGGAGCCTTCGATGACCTTGCAAGCGGACAGAGCACTTTCATGGTAGAAATGGTGGAGCTTGCAAATATCCTGAACAACGCAAGCCCCAGAAGTCTTGTCCTGCTCGACGAAATCGGCAGAGGAACAAGTACCTACGATGGGTACAGCATCGCAAAAGCTGTGGTGGAGTTCCTGCACAACAGGGGGAAAGTCGGAGTAAGAGCTCTATTTGCAACCCATTACCACCAGCTTACAGCCCTTGAGGAGAAGTTAAAAAGGGTCAAAAACTACCATATCGCAGTAAAGGAAGAAGGTCACGAACTTGTCTTCCTGAGAAAAATCGTGCCTGGAGCAACCGATAGGAGTTATGGTATTCATGTTGCAAGGCTTGCAGGAGTCCCGGAAAAGGTAATCGAAAGGGCAAACGAGATCCTTAAAGAGCTCGAAAAAGAAAACGTGTTTGAAGAAGTAGAAGACAGCGAGAACGGAAAAAAGAAAAAAAGCAAAGCAACAGCCCGCTATACCCAGATGATGCTTTTTGATCCCGGAAGCAGTGGAGGGAGTTCGGCACAGGCAAACAGGTCCGGCCCTGTAGAAGCTGCTTTGAGAAAACTGAATGTGGAAGAAATGACGCCAATAGAAGCCCTGAATAAGCTCCATGAGCTAAAAAGGATACTCGATTAAAGGAATTAAAAGGGTATTTTAGAGGATTTAGGGTATTTAAAAGGATTTTTAATACTTTAAAGGATATTTTTCTGGTCTTGATGGAGTAAAGGAATGAAAGAAGAAAATAGTGAAGTGAAAGGAAATAAAATCCGGATCCTTGACAAGGATACGATAAACAAAATCGCAGCAGGAGAAGTAATTGAACGCCCGGCATCCGTGGTAAAAGAGCTGATAGATAACTCAATTGATGCAGGAGCCACCGACATCAGGATTGAAGTAGAAAAAGGTGGAAAAAATTACGTCCTTATCCGGGACAACGGCTGCGGGATGGGCAGGGCAGATGCTCTTCTTGCATACAAAAAGCATGCAACAAGCAAACTTACTCGAATAGAAGATCTCGATACTGTCTCCACAATGGGATTCAGGGGAGAAGCTCTTGCTTCAATTACTGCAATTGCAAAAGTGGAGATCCTTACTCGGCCCCCGGAAGAGATTACAGGCACTAAAGTGGTAATCCATGGGGGAAAGGTACTGGAAACAATGGATGCAGGCACGGCCCCAGGCACCTCAGTGCACGTAAAAGACCTCTTTTATAACACGCCTGCAAGACGCAAATACCTTAAAAGTGACCGTACGGAGCTTGCCCATATCACAGATACAGTCATGCAGCTTGCCCTGGCAAATCCAGACATTTCCTTTACCCTGCTCAATGAAGGAAAACCGGTTATCAGAAACACGGGCTCAAAAGATCTTTTCAACAGTATTGTAAACCTTCTGGGGCCTGAAACCGCTCGTTCGATGTTTCCTCTGGAACACAAAACAGAAGACTTTGAAATTCGGGGCTTTGTCTCAAAACCCGAAACAACGAGAGGAGAAAGTGACCAGCTTTTCCTTTTCGTAAATACCCGCCCTGTAGCTTCAAGAGCTATCACCACAGCCATCCGTACAGGATACTATACCAAGATCCCAAAAGGACGCTATCCTGTAGCAGTACTCTCCCTTATTCTTGATCCCGGGGAAGTGGATGTGAATGTTCACCCCCGCAAAGCCGAAGTCCGTTTCAGCCGGGAAAAAGAACTTGGAGATGCATTCACAGCTGCCGTTGAAAGGGTTCTCTCCGAACATGGACTTGTACCCGAGATAAGGGAAAAAGAGGGCAAGGTTTTTCAGAAAACCTTCGAAGCTTCGGCTTCTTCAGAAAGATTGCAGGCATCAGAGCAGGCATCAGAGCAGGCATCAGAGCAGGTATCAGAGCAGATATCAAAGACTCAGGAAGCCTTCCAGAAAAAGGTGGCTGAAAAGGCGACTGAAAAGGTGGCTGAAAAGGCGACTGAAAAGGCGGCTGGGAAAGAAGCAGGACTTGTAGAGGCATCCGGGGTTCCTGAGAGCAGCAGCAAAATTATTCGAGAAAAGGCAGAAACCTATACCTATCCGGTAAAAGATACTGAAAGAAAGCTAAAGAAATCAGAACGTTTTCTGGATTTTTCTGGAGAAAGAGGACCACAGGAAACCCTGAGAGAAAAAGAGCAGGATAGTAAAAAAGAGAAAGAAAATGGAAAGGTAATAGAGAAAGTAAACGGAAAGGAAATGGAGAAAGAAAGGGAGAAGGAAAGAGAAAAAATAAACACAGCAGAGAGGCAAAAGCCTAAACAAAAACCAAATACAGATCCTCTTGAAGATCTGCGGATCATAGGCCAGATCTCTAAAATGTATATCCTTGCTGAAAAGGGAGAAGACCTCGTAATTATTGACCAGCATGCAGCCCACGAGAGAATCCTTTACGAGCAGGTTTTAAAAATTAAAAAATCCAGGGTGCAGGAGCTTATAACCCCTGTGACTATAGACCTTACCCCAAAGGAAAAAGTGCTCATGGAAGAATATATCCCTTACCTGGAGGAATACGGCTTCGGAATCTCAGAGTTCGGGGACAACACCTATGTAGTCACCTTTGTGCCTGAGGTTTTCGGGCGGCTTGAAAATCCGGAAGTTATCCATGACGTAGTCTCTGACCTTTTGGCTTCAGGAAAGGTTAAAAAGGACACAGGAATCTCAGAAAAAGTCTGCAAGACCTTGGCATGCAGGGCTGCAATCAAAGGAGGAGCAGCCTGTAGCCCAAGGCAGATGGAAGAGCTGGTAGAACAGCTCAAAAAAGCCGAAAATCCCTACTCCTGTCCGCATGGAAGGCCTACTGTGATCACCTTTACAAAAGGCGAACTGGACCGCATGTTTGCAAGAATACAGTAAAACTGGCTGTAACTGGAAAATTTAACAGTTCGGTTTCATGCGATTAAAAAACGCAATCTCGATAACGAATATATAGAGAGTATATAGGCGATATATCGGTAATCAATCAATAGGTATCTATATTGAAAAGCGGTACTGAGTTTCCTATACATTTATATAATATAACTGAAGATGTAGTACTGGATGTCAGATAAGTACCGACATCTGAACAGGCATCATTCCATAAGGCTATTTTTCACACACCAACCCCAAACCCCAACTCCAACTCCAACAAAGGACGTTACCCCACGTTCCAGAATCCAGAAAAACCCCAATTTCCAGAAAAACGAAATCCCACTCCTGGAATGATGCCACTCTATTCTATAATTATGTATTTTCTATAATTATGTATTTTTTATGTGGTTTATTTAATAACTTAAGTGCCTTTAGCTACAGCTTAACGACCTTTCAAGCTAATACACAACTTAGATCTGTATCAAATAATATAGATTAGGTTTTCATCTGAATTTCCACTGAATTTCATTTGGATTCGGTTAAGGAACAAAAAGTCAAAAAATGCTATTTTTTATGCAACATCTAAGAGGATTCTGTTGGAAAATCGCTATACGTGGTATTCGAAGTTGTGCATAAAATTCGTTAACCGATGACAAAAGCACTGAATTTCTATGTTTCAACGTCGAACATCAATAGAGCCTTTTCAGGCCTGACTTATTAGCCGGACTTATTAATTATTTTCATCCAAAACAGTCAGAAGAACTGAGAGCTTCAGGCAGAGTTTATCCAGAACATGATTGGACCTATTCTGATTATCGCGTCAATAGATTTATAATAAAAAACCTCCGAGTATTCTTCCATGATAGATCCTGTTAACAATTTCAAGATCCCTGAAGAATGGATTGCTCGCACCGGGCTGCCCAGGGAAGAGCTTGAAAAAAAAGTAGCATCCGGGATGATTGTGGTTCTGAGTGACGGATCTGTACTCAAAAGAGGATACACTACAGGAACTACAGCCAGTGCCGCTGCAAAAGCCGCAGTCCTTTCTCTTAAGAAAACGATTGACAGCGTATCCGTCCCGACTCCTGTGGGACTAAGAGCCTACCTCGAGGTCAGCGAATCTTCCCCGGGGCGTGCAGTTGTGAAAAAGATTCTGAACGACCACGAATCCGATATTACCCGTGGGCTTGAATTTGTGGGGGAAGCCAGAGAAGCTGAAGGGATAAAAATTTTCGGAGGAAAAGGCATAGGGATTGTAAGAAGGGACGGACTCCAGGTTCCGAGAGGCCAGCCAGCAATAAATCCGAAGCCAATGGAACAGATAAGAGCTTCAGTTCAGGAAGCCGTTGAAGAACTGGGCTTGAGGGGAGCCGAGGTCACAATCTCTATTCCTGAAGGAGAAAGGATCGGAAGGGAAACTCTAAACAGCAGGATAGGAGTCGAAGGTGGAATTTCTGTCCTTGGGAGCACAGGTTTTGTTGAACCCTGGAACGACCACCTTGGAGAGACGAAAGGAGACCTTATCCGTGGCACGGACAGAGTGGTTCTGACTACAGGTCGAATAGGGATGCGTTTCTCTCACATGCTATTTCCTGACTACACCGTGGTAATGGTGGGAAGCAGGATTTCGGAAGGGCTTGAGTATGCTTCAGGAGACATCATTATCTGCGGGCTTCCGGGCCTTGTTCTGAAATGGGGAAACCCGGAAATGCTTGAAGGCAGCGGATACGCAACTGTCGTTGAGATGCTTGAAAAAGCACCTGAACACGAGCGCCTGAAAGAAGCCTTCGAAATGGCAGTCGAGAAAGGAAAAGGTGCAAGAATCGTGGTAATTGACAGGGACGGGTCTGTCCTGATGGACAGCAAAAGCGGACTAAACTGAAGAGCTTAAATTGAAGAATTTAAATTGAAGAATTTAAATTGAAGAATTTAAATTGAAGAACTTAAATTGAAGCCCTAATTTGACAGATTCTACTAATTGGCATAGTATTTCCTTACAAAAAACGCATCGTGTCGGCACAGAATCTTTCGGAAAAATGAAAAATGTCAAAAATCAAAAACACAAGATAGAACTCTGAATTGTATGAAGAAAACAGAAGCATGAAGCCTATTTATACATTATAAAATACATGCTTCTGTCAAATTAGGGTTGAAGAACTTAAACTGAAGAAAATTAACAGTAGAAGTGAAATTTAAAAAGCTTAACCGATAAAGGGGAAAAAATAATGATTGTGGTAGGAGTCGGAGTCGGGCCCGGCATGCTGACGGAAGAAGGAATAAAGGCAATAAGGAAAGCTTCAGTGGTTTACGGTGCAAAAAGAGCTCTTAAACTTGCACAGGGGTACATTACCTGCGAAGCAAAGGCGATTAAAGACTATAAGTCATTCCATCTCCTGCCCGCAGATGCTGTTGTTTTATCCACGGGAGATCCCATGTTTTCAGGGCTTGGGAAATTTGCAGGGGAGAAGGATACCGTGATTCCGGGCATTTCTTCAATGCAGGCGGCCTGTGCCCGTACGAAAGTGAACCTGACCAACCTCTGTGCAATCACAGCCCACGGCAGGGACTTTGAGCCGGCAAAAGCCGAACTGATCCGGGAATTAAAGAACGGAAGAAATATCTTTTTGCTCCCTGAGGAGACATTCGGCTCCCGTGAGGTTGCAGAGGTCCTCAAAGAACTGGGAATAGAAGCTGAACTTTATACCTGCGAAAACCTCGGTTATCCAGAAGAAAGAATTGCAAAAGGCACCCCTGAAAATCCCCCTATCCCGGAAACGATTCTCTACGGACTGCTTGTCGTGCAAAAAAGGTAAATTATAGTAAACTCATGAATTAATTACATTCGTAAGAACAGTTTATAGTTTATACGAACTACACATTGCATTTAAATTATTAAAGTTTTATAGTTGTCGGAAAACGCGGGCCGGGAAGACTCAATCAGAACACAGGAACCACGGAAGGCACGGAAAACTCTGTGCCCTTTTTTCCTTTTTCCGTGTTTTCCGTGCTTTCAGTGGTTTTAACTCACTTTATTTTCATACTTTAAAAGGGCAGGGAAGAACTCAAGCAAGAAACGAGAACCACGGAAGACACGGAAGACACGGAAGACACGGAAGACTCTGTGCCCTTTTTTCTTTTTTCCGTGTCTTCCGTGCCTTTCGTGGTTCTTTTTTCGTTTATATGTGAAGGAATTTAGAGATGAGACTATAAATTCATATTTCTTAACTTATATAGTGTCTATTTTTAATGTGATAACTATAGATTGAACTTAGATCGAGCCGGCAAAGAGATCGAATCCTGTAAAACCCATTAGCCCAGTAGAGCCTGTATATCTCGTATATCATATGGACCTCATGATCTTATGGATCTGATAGATCTTGTAGATCGTATAGAGCGCATGGAACCTGTGTATCGACTGGAACTGGTGAAAAACGACCTAAAACCAGGGAACTTAGCCTTTATTCAGCCTACAAAAAGACGCATGACAATATAAAAGATCAAATCCCCAAAAACGACTGCAGTAACAAAGCCTCCTGTAATTGAAATCATGAAGGGCAGGCCAGGAGTAACCCAGATATCTTTTCCGATCAACCCTTTTTTCATGTATTCCTCAAGTTCGGGTTTCTGATTCGCATCGAAGTTTAGCCCTGCCCGCACATACCTTCTTTTGAGACTTCCGCTTTCGTCAAACTCAAATTTTTCAAGCAAACCCAGATGTTGTTTATATTTTAAAGAAGAAATTTCAGTCCTGTACCCAATAAACATGTAAAGAGGTTTTTTCATCATTTCAGGCGAGAAATGCAGCAAGTTGTAGCAGAACATCCCGAGAGGAACAAAGATTGTCAGTAGAAGCGCATTTCCGAGAACCGTGAACGCAAAAAGCCCTACTGCAGGAATCCCGAGCAGAGGAAAAGCTTCTCCTGAGAAATTGAAAAACGGGTATAAAGGAAAAAGAATAGAAAGCACTATCAGCCCCTTTGCATCCCCGCCCCCGAAAGCGCCAAGCTGGAAGAGAATATAAATTGAAACAAAAACAACAACTCCGGAAAGAATAAGAGGTTTAAGGTAGGAAACTCCTCCTGTAAACACTTCATAAAATACAAATACCGAACCCGATGCAAGCATATATTTCCAGACTTTATTCGAGACCCTGCGGGAATTCAAGTCCGTATAACACGAGTACAGCAAAAAAGGCATGCTGAAGAGTATTTTGAGGATTTCTATCATTTTGACCCTGCACTGAAATTATTTCTATAGTCATTCACATTTATTACTTATTTACTTTATTGCTGGTGGGAATAATTTTCAGAGGACCCGACGAGAATTTCAATCATAAATGAAAAAACCCTCAAAGTGTAAAAAATGAAAATCAAATTGAAAAACAGACAGAAAAAATATAAAAATTAATTGCATAACGTGTCTGGAAAGCCCCTTCCTCAATCAACAAGCGATAAGCTTATACACAAGAAGTTCTATTTTATGGTTGCTTAACCCTTATTAATTTTCGAATGCGATCCATGGGCTCGTGGTCTAGACGGTTATGACGTCGCCTTCACACGGCGGAGGTCCTGAGTTCGAATCTCAGCGGGCCCACATTCATTTTCATTCTTATTTTCGGATTTAGAGACTTTAAAGACTTCTTTTTCTAATGCTTCAATCCCTAATTCTAAGTCGGGTTTCGTTTCTTGTTGTACAACGTTAGTTTTCCCATCAAATTCTTTATCCAGGAAGATTACACAGGATTAACATTTGATTTTTTAAAATGATCAGTTGCACACTAAAGATAGCTAGATAGAAAAACTAAATGAAAACATGCATAAGCAAGCGATCCATGTTCAAGCTTTGATCCAGGAGAACAGCAGGTTGAATATCAAACTGCTTCCTGAGAATACGAAAAAATAAGTCCTGACGGGAGTTATGGTAAAATTATTTTAGGATATAAGCAATTCTACATATAAAGAAAAACGGAAATGCTCCAAGAAGAAACATTAGAAAGAAGATTACCATTGAGTAAGGATCATGGATTCAAAACCGATAATTGCAATTGCCCTTATCATCTCGGCTGTTTTATTGGCTGTAAGAGTATCTCCAGAAATGAACTATGAGCAGTATAGGGAAGGAAAGTATATTCACGTTGACAACATAGTAATAGAATTTAATAGATTAAATGCGACTGTTGATATCGAATATCATCTCGCCCCTTTCGCCCAGGCATATATATTCCTTCTTGGAAGCAAGAATCTGGAGCCCAAAATCAAGGAGATCTTTTCTGAATTTCCGGAAGTAAAGATACAGAAGATAGGACTTAACAGTGCTACACTCCAGATAACAAACATTTCGAGGAAAAATGGTCCAGAATATCTGCATGAATCTACAAAATTAGGGCTGCGGCCGGATGTCCTTACTATTGTTTATCCCTATAACCAAGGCACCAGGAAACTGCAAAATCCAGATTCAACTTTGAGCGTTTTTTATGAAGTCAATCCTAAAAATCAGAATAATACCCTAATTTGACAGATTCTACTAATTGATATAGTATTTTCTTACAAAAAACGCATTGTGTTGGCACAGAATCTTTCGGAAAAGTGAAAAATGTCAAACCGGAGTTTCTAAAATCTCGTAAAAATCTGGCTACCGCTATTGATATCATGTAGGTATAACAAAAAATTAATTAAGTTCCAAATTCATTAATTCAATTTTGGTTCCACCACATCTTGAATCTTCCGCAGATTGACAATTATGTGGTTTCTACCTTCCCTATGAGAAAGAAACCAATATAGGACGTCTTGTTATAGGAATTATGTGTTGTACCCTATATAGAGGGAAATTAGATATTTTTGTTACAACAATT
>Ga0209639_1000781_pt1 | contig 39164 bp, 23 predicted proteins | sample EPASupsiteHSE605_FD_187268 | JGI IMG/M metagenome (GOLD analysis project Ga0209639, IMG submission 187268) | Bioremediated contaminated groundwater from EPA Superfund site, New Mexico - Sample HSE6-05 (SPAdes) (version 2) | ecosystem: Environmental > Aquatic > Deep subsurface > Groundwater >... | reverse complement strand
GAAGAATCCAAGCTTCTGTTTGGTTTCTCTTCCATCATTATGTCGCATTTTTGCTCATTCTAATCAGACTTTCTCTTTATCTTCTTTAGAACAATTCTTGATTGGATGTATGAAACATCATGGAACAGGTGCTAAAATCCTTCTTAATAACATCAAATATCAAAAACCTTCAGATCTCTCTGAACTCAACAGATTTCTCCATATCATGTCTATTGAAGACACAAATGATATCTATGATAACACTAATCATGTTTTATCGTCATTCCAAAGAGAATTCTCTTCAATGAGAGAAGAAATCCAGAGAATTTCTCAAAGATATGAACAAACTGTTAATGAGATGAAAATAAGGATGAATGAGCTAAACCATGTTATAGAAGAACAGAAATTAGAGATCAATTCAGCAAAAGCGATAAATGGAGAGCTGAATAATAAGATTCGAGAAAATGAATCCACTATTGCAGAGAAAAACAGGTTGATACAAGTTAAAGATGCGACCATTAACGAGAAAAATATGCAAATTCAAACCAAAGATGATCAATTAGCCCAAATTAAGAAAGCTAACGAAAGACCAGAGTTTCCATTTAAGTCAGATCTGTTTTCAGGTATCTTTGATGGTTTATCTAAGAAACTTGGCAGGAATTTGGCTGATTCTAGTGATGTTGATGTAACAGCATCTAGCATCTATAGTTCATATGGTCCTAAAAATGTTTTGAAGAATGATAGTAGTTTCTGGTTCAGCCAAAATCTCCCCAATTCATGGATTCGTTTTGATTTCAAAGAAAGAAAGGTATCTATTACATCCTACTCTATGAATGATTATGGTAGAAACAAATCATGGAAAGTTGAGGGATCAACAGATGGATCAACATTCGAAATCATTGATAACAAAGTAGATACTACTGATTTCCAGAACAGTAATAATAGTTTTAATCATCCTAGTGCTCAAAAGAACTTTCCAGTTCAACCTAATAACAAGTATTACAGGTACATAAGAATCACATCTACTGGGAAGCGTTGGTCCAACGATGATTATTTTGGTTTATACCGTGTTGAATTCTTTGGATTTGTTCAATCTGATTAAAATCATTTTTTTACTATCTAGATTTGTCAATCTTCTTGATTTAGAGTTACTTATGTGTGATATTATGTTATTATGAGGGATCAGAACTACTTTTTGTGGATTTTCTTCTCTATTTCAACACTATAATAGAGATCAGACTATCATTAAATTAGTATTGATCAAAGGCAGGGGAAAAAGGTGATTTTGAGCTGATTATCGATCAGGGAGATGAAAACATGGAAACTATTTAAACATCAGTAAAAACATCAAAATGATTTATTGTTTTGACTAATGAAAAAATATTTTCATGTTAGTGGAAGGATATTGTGATGAATCATAATGAAGTTTGATGGTTTCGTTGATTTTTTTATGGCTATTGAGCATTTATTTCTCAAAAAAATATCTATTTTTAAAAGAATACTCAATTGTTCTTGTGACTTCTCTCTGATCAAATAGATGTGTCCAAATGGATCCATTTCTAGATTTAGAATCTCATTCGATTAGAATGTAAGATTGAGAAAAAATAGAATAAAATATGATTATATAATAGAGTGATTCGCGAATAACTCTAATATTCCTCTTTCTAAGTAATCAGCAAAATAAAAAAAAATAAATCTAGAGACAACAAATATGTATTTATGGATTAAATAATCATTAATGAGAAGAAAGTTACGATTTCCGCACTATCAAACCCTTTTGTCAGGTTTTATATTCAAATCTATAAATGGGTTTAACTCAAAGTGGCGTTTATAGAAAGTTGTTCAGACGCCAAGATCTCAGAGTTATGATGATGGGACTGGAAAATTCGGGGCGCATGACTATTTTTAATTATTTAAAAGTGGATAGTTCTGTTAGTATTATCCCATCCGCAGCATTTCATGAATCTATTGAATATAGGCCATATAGGATGAGTATTTGGACTATTGGTGCATATAACCACATGAAAAATTTTTGGCATCTCTATTTTGATCAAGCACAAGGTTTAATCTTTATTGTTGACTCCAGTGATGAATCAATGATACTAGAATCAAAAATAGAACTGGAGAGATTATTTGGATTTCCTGAACTAGAAAAAACAATTCTACTAGTATTTGCAAATAAACAAGATCAAGAAAACTCGAAAAACACAGAAGAAATAGCTAATGCACTTGGTCTAAATGCGCTAAACAATAGGATTTGGAAAATACAAGGTACATCTGGTATAACAGGAGAAGGAGTTTTCGAGGGTATTAATTGGATATGCGAACAAGTCGAAAACTCTATCTAAAACAAAATCCCGCACTTTTGTAAATAAATATCCCTTAAGAATATTCGTTTTTTTACCCTATAGGGTAAATAATATGACTTGGAGTTTCTCGAAGTTTCCACTTTGGTCCGAAGTTGATTCGAATCTTGAACAATCATTAGAGTTTTCTACAATGGCTAATACAATGCTTGATATAAGTTACGGCGAAAGTTTCTTATCGTTTGCAAATAGGCAGAATATGAATCTTAAAAACCAACTCCTTGAGATTGTAGAAAGGATAAAATTACTGTCTGAAAAATCAAAAGCTAATACTAGCATATTGGCTAATGTTCGTTCAGAGTTATCCCGTTTGATACCATTAAATGAAATAGTCAATGTAGATAGAAAGAAAACAAAGGAACTTATAAGCGCAACAGAAAAGAGTAAAAGGGAATATAATAAAGCACAATTCGAATTGGAGAGTCTTGTAATGAAAAAAGGAGAAAGCAATCCATCTTATCCCAAGTGCATAGCCAAGAGAGATCAAACAAAGGCGGTTGCTGAGAGTTCAGAAGCAGATATGTTGAAGAGAAATGATGAGCAAAAGAAAATAGATCTCGCATACAAGAGAGAATTCTATGAAACGCTACTTAGGTCACTGAGTGTTTTTGCATCAACTAGAAAATCCAACTTTGATGGATTATCGTTGATTGGAGAGGAAATAGCTGAAATATCTGAGAGAATCGAAGTGATTGATGATCCACACATTGAAGCATTTCGAAAAGAGCTCACCGAATTGGATGAAATCATCATATAAATGACATGGACTTTCTTATTGTTTTTTTCGATATATTTGGGATATAATGTTGCTTCTCTATTTTCTTTTTCACATTTTGATAGTCTTCAGAGGGTTTTTATTGGTGTTATGATAGGATTTGTTGTTAATTCTTGGTTATACTTCATATTCTCGTTGTTTTTTAAACCAGGCAGAACAATATCATATTTATGCATATTTTTCATGTTATTAATATCTTTTTTGTTATCCTTGGCTCGAAAAAGAAAGCATCGAAAATTTGTTTTTTATTTATCCAGAAATCAAATTGTAACATATATTGTTTCGTTAATTTTTGCGTATTTTGTAATGCATTATTCAATGTTGTATGATAATGTTTATACAAAAGGGGCTGCTTACTCTGATCTCCCATTTCACCTGAATATCATTTCATCATTTAGTCATGGATGCAATGTTAAAAGAAAGGGATTTTATGATATACTTTCCGTGTTTTTTGCAGGAGAAAAGCTTGCATATCCATTTATTCCTAATGTTCATTCAGCATTATTAGTCTCTTCAGGATTCACAATATATAGGTACGCACTTCTTGTGCCTTCTTTTTTAGTATTTTCATCATTAATTATGGCAATATATTCGATGACATTTGAGGTATCTAAATCTCATTCAGCTTCATCAATAAGCATTTTTTTGTTCATGACTCTTGGGGGAATGGGATGGACAAACATTGTTAATAGCAATATTCGAAATGATGTTAAAATAGATTGGATTCATAAGTTAGGAAATGACAATCATGCTTTTTGGTTCCATTCTTTATTGCACATTATTATTCCCCAAAGAAATAGTTTATGGGCATTGCCAATTATCTTTTGGTCAATGCTATCCCTCATTATTGCAACTAAACACAAAGACAAAAAAATGATGGCTTTTGCAGGGATTTTAACATCACTTCTTCCTCAAATTCAGGCTCATGGATATATGGCAATGGCACAATACTCGATACTGTTAATGCTTGTTACCTTCCCATATAAACAACGTGAACAATGGAAGTTTTCAATACTTTTTTGGCTGCGCTATGCTGGTTTTGCCATAGTATTAGCACTTCCTCAGTTGCCTTTATTCTTTAACAGACTTTCAAATAAGAAAAGCACCTTCTTTAGGTTTTGCAAACTGTGGTCTAATTCAATGTTCAACAACATTGGACCAATTCGGCTTTGGTGGCAATCATTAGGTTGCTTTTTCATAATATCTATCTTCCTTATTTGGCTTGTAATCGATAAATGGCAGAAAACAATTTATATCCCATCTTTTTGTATTTTCATATCATCTAATTTCATTGTTTATCAGCCATGGATAATGGATAACACAAAAATTTTCTATTCAGGATGGATTCCTCTTGCTATTCCAATGGTTTCTTATTTCTTATCACTCCTTAATGAGAGAAAAATTACAAAAGTACTTCTTTATGCATTATTGTTTTCAATGTCATTCTCGTCTATAATTTCTTCATGCAAGTCTTTCATGCACCCGACACCAATTTTTAACAAAAATGATTACCAATTTGGATTATGGACAGCAGAGAATTCACCCACAAATAGCATTATTGCATCATACGAAAGAACATCGAACCCTGCAGCATCAATAGCAGGAAGGCAGCTTTTCTTCGGTTTCGGGGGATGGGTTTTCAGCCATGGCTTGGACTACAGTAAAGGGTCTGTTAACAAGAACATGTTATCAAATTATAATAACCTTTCAATATTCAAAGAAAACAATATTGACTATTTACTCACAAAAAATCTGTTAGAGGATTCAAAATGTTGGAAAACTGTCTTCAGAAATAATGAGAATAATCTTATGAAATTTGATTGTAAATAAACTTATTGTAAAGTTCAGAAAATATATTGTTTAAAAGTCCGACCACAGCCACTTTGATCAATGTCTGAAGAATTCGATCCATTTGCTGAAGCAACTCCAGAAGAACTTGCTGCCCAAAAGGAAGCTGAAGAGCAAGCTGCTAAAAAGAAGAAGGAAAAGGTTCCACAAGTTGGAAAATCCACACTCGTTCTTGGTGTAAAGCCAGCTGACGTCGATGTCAACCTTGATGACCTTGAAGCCAAGATCCGTGCTATCGCCAAGGAAGGACTTCTTTGGGGTATTTCAAAGAGGAAGGACCTTTTCTACGGTCTCCAAATGATCCAAATGGGTGCTGTCGTTACCGATGATGTTTCAGTTGATGATCTCCAAGAAGAAATCGAATCATGGGATGAAATGGTCATGAGCACAGAAATCCTTGCCTTCCAAAAGATCTAAAATATTAAACTCCTCAAGAGGCATTTTGTGTCTATTTTTTGTTCGAGTTTTGTCGTCAGAGGTCCTTTCCCTCTATGTCGAAGAACCTGACAAAAGCCCAAATTAAGAGACAAAAACTAAGAGAAGAGACAGAAATTCTCAATGGTAAGAGGAAGAAATTGAATGATTGCGAAGATGTTGACGATCATTTATCCATTTTGCCGATGTTTAAAAAATTTACTAAAGGCGGACTTGAATTAACGATTAAGTCGTTGAAACATGCGCCATCTGAGCTTGAATCGTGGATATTTGAATCTGTCAAAGAGAATATGCAGTCTTTCTATGAAAATGGCAATGGATGGAGTGATGAAATTAAAAGTGACGAACTTTTTGAAGATAGATCTAGGTACATCATTGCTTTTGACGGTGAGAAGCCTGTTGGATTCGTTCATTTTCGTTTTGAACTTGATACACCCGATTTTCTTGTATATATCTATGAAATCCATATCAACAAAGAATACAGGTTAAAGGGAATTGGTAAATTCATGATGCAAGCCATAGAGTTTGTTGGGCTTAAGAGAGGAGCTGAGTATGTGATGGTTACACTGTTTAAGGAGAACCTAAATGGAGTTGGTTTCTTTTCGAGCCTTCACTATGTTCCACACCCATCTTCACCCGAAATGATTGATCCTGAAGAAGCAATTAATAGTTTCTATCAGATCTTTTATAAAAGTCTTGTGAAGAAGAACTAAAGCAATTAAAAGTAGAGAAACATTTTATTTTAGCTTGTTAATTAATTCATTGATCTGTGTTTTTTGTGTTTCTGCATGTGAGGCTGCTTCCAAAGCAGAGATGAGCTCTGGTCGGTTTGATATTGATGAGATCCGGATTTTCGTAAGAATGATTTTCAATATCGATACTCTCTCAGCAATATCCCGAGAAGAAGAAAAAGAATTGATAAAACTAATCATGGCATTGGGATTCCATGTATCAGTAAAAGTCTTCGTAAATAATAGGAAAAACTTCTTCAGGAATGGGATATCAGTTTCGGAATAATCAAGCAATAGAATTTGGTATACCTCAACAAATGTTGAAAAATGATTGAAAAGACAAGGAATATGCTCTTTTTGGGAAATAAGTCCGTATAGAAGCTTTTGAAGGGGCGAGCATGCTTCATATGTTACTTTTGGAGATGATAATATTACTCTAAAAGAAGTAACGAAGCTACTAATAATGGTAATCATCTCCTTAGATGATGAAGATTTCACAACCTGGGTATCAGCAAACGAAATCCTTACCAAAGTGTTAATCATCTGTGAATAAACAGTGCACTCATTTGATGAAGATTTAGATATAAATGAAAAGTCCGAATCAATTTTGTAGAATAATGGTATTAATTGAACATTAAACACCCGAAAAACAGAAATTATATATCTCATAGCCATGATCCTGATTTCTTCGCTAAATATTGGGATGATACTGAAAAACTGTGGAATAATACTGAGAATGCTCCGCATAATGTCTTCATACTCATGATCATTTGTTCCGTATAAATACTTAGACAGGGTATCAAAATTAAAGACTTTCAAGATTGAGCGAGAAAAATCAAAAATCCTTGCATATTCTTCATCGTTTTTCGCTATATGTGTACCTTCATAATACTGATAACTAATATATGCTGGAGTAAACATAAAAAATATTGCGATAGGTGTTTCCATAAGGATTGATTGGGAAAGTATTACAGAATTTCGAGCAATAAAAGGGATATCAATAGAGATTTGTGAAGATGAGACAGTGAGAAAAGACTGTAGTGAATATATCTTGAATGCATTTTCGAATCTGGACCATAATTTAAGTATTAAATGGTCATTCTCAGGACTAGTTTTTAGCATATAATTACTGGAAAAACAATAATATATAGGGAAAAATGCACATAGAGAGCATATAACATAAAATTGTTCAAATGATCTAATTTTAAGGCAAGTGCCAGGACTTGCAGAATAATGTGAAAATATCTCTTTCATTTGATCAATCACATCAACACATTTAATAGAAATCGTAGTGTTATTTTCAAGGTTAAAAAAACAAATATCCATTAGAATCTTCAAAATATTTGGATAAGACTTAATTATATGAGTTCTTTGTCCCATTAATTCAATATATCCAGAAACCCTTGTATCTTCTTTATAAGCAATAACTTGCTGATATATTAGGTCGCAAAACTGAGTGTTCCTAATACTATCTGGTGGATATATTTCTTTCAGACAATTCACAAGAATCGACTGATTGTTTTTATTGCTCATTAGTTCTTTAATCCAATCAATCCTATCTGAAATGGAATTAATACAAACCAAAGATATAAAAAAGTCTTTTGATTGCTGAAGAGCATATGTCAAATCTTGAGTACTAATTGGAGAAATAATGCTAATATATGTTTCATTTAGAGATTTCAAAACAGTTTGACGAAAAGAATTGTTTGACAATAGAAACACCTTTGATTGACCATCTAATGATTCTGATGAGAGAATCTTCACACATAATGGCAAATTACTGTCATTAAACACAATTTGATCATCAATTACTAGCAATTTATCGCATAACACGGATAAAAGTTCATCAATTCCAGTAGTATTTCCAATGAGAAGGGAAATAAACTGCCAATCTGCATTATTAGTTAGATAATCATTAAGCAGAAGAAAGAGGGATACTTGCTCCGGATACATTTTCACCATCTCTATTAATTCATTGATGATAATCATTCGATGTGGTGATTTTAAAATGGTTTCAAAAACATCAAGAAAAACAAAACTAACAAACTGAAGATCATTTTTCAAATATGAAAATAGCTCTTTGTTGTGATAATTTGTTAAAAAAATAACAGATAGCGCAAATGTATCATTATCCTTTGGGAAAGCATGCCAATTAATACTACTTGATTCAATTATTCTTGTAATCACCGGTTCTATATTACTAAATTTAAATGATTTAGTGATTAAATGATTATAATTATACACTTCATCGTTTAAACCAATCCTTTGATAAAACGTGAATATCGGCAAGAAATTTCCGAAATCACATTCACCATCATCACTATTGATGAGTGTTAATTTCTCATTCATGTTCAAAAAAACATGATGACCTTTCTGCGTTTTAGCAAGCACCGAACAAAGTTTATATAAAATCGGCCCCTTTACAGGGCGATGTTGATATGGAGAAACATCAATTTCTTGATTGAATTCGATATTTAAATCTCCACCATTATGACGGAATACCATAACTTTGGGATTGGTAACAAAATACTGCTTTGAAATGCATGAATCATGAGTCCCAAAAATAAAATTATGTAAATTTTTTTGAATTGAGTCGCTATTATTAATATCCATAATAGAAATTGTGGTTATATTATATTCATCAGTCTCATTTGATAATCGATTACTCAGAATATCAAAACAGGCCATATCAAATAATAAATTTTCAATAAAATTCTCAAAAGAATATTTTGCGTAATCAGGTTTCATTGGAATGGTAATTTCTTCATTGATAGAGCTTAAAAATTCTACAACAGATTGTTGAATCTCATTTTCTGATTCGGTTACTATAAGGTATGACAAAAAGGAAGGGATTGTTGAAACAATTTTAATGAAATTAATATAATCTTTGTTCTTTGATACAATAAGAGGAAATCTTTTCGAATAGTTTGTAGCAAAATGGGGCTGCAAAAATTGATAAAATTCAGGGACAAATTGAGGCAGTATCTCGAATAATTTTGAAACAATGCTATCAGATAAATAGAAAGATGGTGTTGTACTGGAAAAGAATGTTGAAGTTATATAAGAAAATACATAACTATTATTTGAAGCAAGATTTAAAAGTGCAAATATTGCCTGTTGTGTATCATTAATTGTTGTACATCTTGTAACAATGTTTTCATGCATTTTTGGCAAAAAATCAGAATCATTTAGCATCGTTGATTTCTTAAACAAATTTATCATCCATTTCATTGATTGAGATGGGGCATTTCCCAATAAATCCATTAATATATCATAATCTATATCAATTTCATTCAATAAATGGAAAGAAATTTCAGAAATTTCTGGTTTTTCAGAAAATAGCCCATTGATAATTAGAGATTTATCAAATGGATAATTGGAGATGATTTTCGAGAGAGTCTTCAATGATTCGACATTTTTAGCCTCGCAAAAAATTTGAAAATACTTGTATATGTGCTCTTTAGTGAGCAAAATCCCAAATTTTTGAATAAAATAAATAAAAATAGAATAAACTGCATTGGAAACAGGCAAAGACTCATCTTGTATTGTTAAATTCAGTACAATTAGCTTGTTAATTAAAAATGTTGGAGGCGCACACAGGTTAATAATTGATATAAGATAGGCTTGATATTCTGGAGAATTTGTCGATTCCAATTTATCAATAATATCTTTTGAAAAAACCATTTTTATATTATTAGATATGCGATAAATCAAAACAATAACTTCAGGTACTGAGATTATATCGCTACTAAAATCATAGTCAATTGTTGTATCAAGAGTAATTCTTGAAAGAATTTGATCAAATGATTCTGGATGATTCTTAAGCTTATTGATAAACTCAATTATATTACATGATAAATACTGATCCAATAGTTTTTTGATTAAACCTAAAACTTCGGTTATTTTTTCATTAATTCTCAGTTTATCATACACAATAAATGATTTCCTTAAAAACTCAATACAAATTCCAAAATGGTTATTCTCTGTGCATATCAACTGATAAAAGTGCTTAAATGCATTTAGATACATCTCTGCATAGCTTTCTAAATAGCAATCTTCAAAATCAATACTCGAAACATAAGAAATGTATCTAGTCGATATCAAATTGTATAATTCTGAACAAGGAGGAATTATATTTAGAAAATATTCAAAATTGGAAATACGCAAGAATGAATACTGAGAAAACAAACCACATATATCCCTTGCATCAACACACTCGATGATTATTGAACTAAGTTTTAGGTATGGGAAACTATCCTGATCGGATATGATTTGCAATACCTGGCATACAGAATACCAAAACGAAGACTTATAAATTAACTTTTCAATTGGAACACGTATGATATCTGATAGAGATGATAAAATCGGGACCTTAAAGTGAGGAATGCGGGCAAACTGAACCAGTTTATGACGAACATCATCATCTGCTGCTTTCAAGCATGGAAAATATAATTTGGAAACCTTATCATATCCTTTTTGAGAGTTACCCATTGCAACAGCCAAAGACTCAGATAAAAAAGAACTCTCTCCAATTTGTTGATAAATATATAATATAAAATCGATATCGTACTCAATATCAAATTGTTTGGATAGTACAGGGAAAATTTGTGGCTTGTTATAAAACAATTCAATAATTTCATTGTTAGGGTATAATCCCTTAGAAAATGCAGTTGAAAAAATCTCTTTGATCTTTGAAGCCGCATCAGCAGGTAATTCGAAAAAACCATCTAGCAAAAATGGTAAAACTTTACACATAATACCTTTTTGCTCAGGAAGAATCATTTGGTTCTTAATCAGTTTGGAAATCAAATATAAACTAAGCTCTTTTTGTGATGAAGATCTGGAATAAGAAAGAAGATTATTGAAAAAACGATCGGATGCAGATTTAAAGTGTTGTTGAGACTTGCTCTTTAAAATGAGGTAATCGCACAGTAGCTTTCCGATAATTTTATTCTCTGGCTCTTTATCACGGACAACAAAATCGTTTAAACATTGAGCCGAATGATCACGAAATTTTGAGTTAAAAAAGTCTGCAAAAAACTCCAAAATATCATTAATTATAATAGCTTCCTTTGGATTTGATGATTCAAAGAGCGAAGAAAACAAAAATTGCAAAAGACCATGCTTTTGAGCATAACATACGTAAAAGGACCATGAGTCCTTGCCCCCTTTTTCGGTGATTATGTCAATATCGCTCATATATTGTTTCTCCGGGAAAGTAATAAAGTCTCCGAATGTGGTTATAATAAAGGGCAAATATTGCATTATAGGATAACGCTTGACCATATCGCACATGAGAATAAGGTACAAAGTGGGAAGATATGAATAAGTGTTATACTTAATCCTTTTCTTATCATGGTATATTGTTGGAATGATTTCAGAAAGAATCTTTATATGAATTTTTGGGGAGCTGATTAGTGTCTTATTCTTGAATTCTTTATAAAGAGTAACGAAATGGTACATCTCCTTTATAACTTCATAATCATAATAATATAATTCTTCGGGGTTACTGATGGTGCTCCGTTCCTGAACACTGAAATGAGCAACAGCATCCATTGTAAAGATGACACTTATCGTTAGTAAATGAATCCTGAATTGTCTAGAAAAGAATCGTTGGTTAATCACGCTCGTAAGGTGATACAGGAGATCAATGATTTTGCCTTTGCTTTTAGCGAGGACTCTAGAGAAAAAGCTATTGCAAAGATCTCATATGCTCGTCGTCTTAGTGACAGTTTACGTGATTGTGCTATTAACGATGCAGACGATGTTGAGAACGAGAAAATTCATGCAGATTATTTTTACACAATAATGGTTAGTATAAAACCGCAATTAGACAATGCTATTTCTGCTTTAGAAGAGACTCTTCAACCCAAAGATCCTAAGATTGAGCCTGATGAACAAGTAATGTCTCTTGAAGAAATAGAGAATGCACTTCAGGAATCATATATGAAAATTATGAATAATGATGATTGACATAAAATATTTTTTATTTAAAGAGGAATGTCTCTTTTTCTTGGAAATGCTCCTTTCTTTTTACCGCTTGATGCTGACAAAAATGGAACCGCATCCTCTTTGTTCAGTGAGTTCTTCTTTCTTCTCTCTATTTCACAGATAATTACATATACCAGTATTGAAAGAGCAGATGTAGAAAGAATCACATATGGCAGGATTGTCAATAAAGACAATCTTTTCTTATACTCAACTGATAAATCTCCTTCGCTCCAATTAATTGCATCAAATGATAGGGAAACAGAGACACTCTTAGGAGATCTTGGTGGAGCTGAACACTGATAAAGGTTTTCAGATATCATCGATGCTGTGACTATGATTTCTCCAAACTTACAATACCCAGTTGTTGGCATTGTCTGGTCACTAATCACAGATATGTTAACCAATGTAGTTTCGTCACTAAATACAACTCTAGGGGAAATTCCTATGACCTTGGGGAGGACTGCTGTGCATTTCTTGGATCCATTTCCTCGGAACCCATTTTCACATTGGCAGATACCTGGGAACACACACTTAGAATTTGCTACACAGACTGATGCACATTTCCAACATCCATAAACATCATCAGGATTTCCAAATGGATACCCCTCTTTGCAAACGCATTTTCCGATTGCTGTTCTTTGGGTGTTTGGTCCTGCACAAGGCTTAATTGGTTCTCTTTTAGTATCATATTTGACCTTATCAGAATCAATTCCATCCCACAATGGTTCATCAGCATCAATAGGCATTTTGGGAGGTTTTGTTTTAGCTTTTGGTTTTTCTTTGGTCATTACTGGTTTCATGGTTGGGAGAGGAACTATTGGGAAATCATCAATAAAATCATCAGCTGGTATTGGACTTATTGATGGTGAAATCACAGGAATAGGCGAACTGGTAATTTTTGGTATCAAAAAATCTTCCAAATCATCATCTCTGATATCTTCTCTTTTCGGGATATTTTGTGATGTTCTTTTAGGTTTCTTCAAAATCGAAGACTTTGATGCTTCTTCCGGAAAATCAGCCAATTCTATTTCTTGTGTGGCTGATAAAACAAGTTGTTTTGTAACATCATTTGTGGCAGACTCTGATGGTGAACATTCAATTGTTGGATTTGAAGATATTTCACTAAAAGGAATGGTATGTTGACTTGGTGAAATTTCTAATGACGAAGTGAATGCTTGTGTAGTTGATAACGAAAATGATATTTCACTTGGTTCAGATATTGATGAGATTGGGAGTTCAACCAGTAAAGATTTAGAAGGTATCAATGAGGTGGTAGCCGTGATTTCTCGAGTTCTGCTGAATACTAATGATGATTGAGAAATAATAATCGTAGAAACAGGTTTTGAAAAAACTATTACTTCAGATGATTGAAGAACCTTGCTGGTTGGAATAATGGTGGTGCGATATGTTTCCGTTGGGGGATGAATTGGTTGTTCTGTGGGCGGAATAGTTGGATCGCAAGAAATTTGTGGCGTTTGTAATAACATAGTAGTCGGTGATATAATTGAAATTGTAGGACTAACAAGTTGTTCTAATGTTCCACTAAATCCAGGCAAACTAGGTTCGATTTTGGTTTGTTTCTCGGTTGGATCAAGAGGATGTGACGGAGAAATAGAAAGATATGGTGTGTGCAAACTAGATCTTTTGAAAGTCATTATTGGAGTAGTTATATACGCTGTTAGTATCGGATCTGACTTAAAGATCGAAGTAATTTCTATATTTGGCTTTTCATTGCTGACTGTTGTTGGAGATACAATAAACGTCTGAGAATCAACTACAATCATTGTGGAGTTATCAGAAATAGATGAATTTTCATTACTATAATTCTGCTCAGTGGAATTTGACAATGTTTCATTCTTTTCTATTACAGTGTTGTTAATATCGATATTCTCATTTCCAGGAATACTCTTAGACAAATTCATTGCATTATGTATCAAATCATCTCCAATAAGCGACATATTCACTGATAATGCATTCTCGATTGTTCGATTCTGCTCTTCTTCACTAATAACTTCAATTTCATTCTCAACCTTGCTTGTTTCATTTTTCATGAATATTGTAGAATTTGTTTTATAAAGATTCTTCTGAATAAGGGCCTTTGCATCTTTATCAGGTTGTAATATTCCTTCTTCATCTTGATCAATGTTTGGTTGGGGAATCAGATTTTTGACCTTCCTCCTTCTTTCGTTCCCATATCTTCTACTAGAACCATGTCTCCTTAATGAGGTTTTATTTATCAATGAAGCATCAGTAACATTAGCCGCGCCATCCTTTTCATATGGTTGGAATCTTTCTTCAGATTTATTAACAAAAGTATCATTCAGACTCTTTCCGACAGAATCATTCTCGATTTCACCAAAAGGATCTTCATTAATATAGTCACCAATTTGATTCATTTGTTTATCCTTAACAACAAACTCTTGGCTGGACAAAATACAGCAAAAAAGCAAACACAGCATTTGACAAAAAGTGCTTTACACACAGATTTCTACCCTTTCGGACATAGATGAACAGCTTTCAAAGTATCATCATTTGTGGATTCAATGATTAAATTTATTTTGTGGGATTTTATTGGTTTCCTTCTTTGATTATCTGACGATTCAAATGTTATTGACGGTTTCAAGATCATGAGAATTTATTCTGTGTATCGATTCAAGATAACAAAGAGAATTCGGCTCCATCATTAAAAAAGTTCTGATAAATGAGTTATGAATGGGCAATATCATGTTAGCTGGTTTTGGGTATAAAAACGATTAAATAATCTACTTTACATTATGTAAAGTAAAAAAAGCGGTTATGGTCGACCTTTCGAATGCCAGTCGATTTCGTCCCGAAACATCCCAGAGACAATGCTAAAGGTAATCCAGAACGCGCATGCCGCATTTGTGGAAAAGGCCGTGGTGTTATTCGTCAATATCGTCTTAACATCTGCAGAAGGTGCTTCCGTGAAAGGGCTGAGGCTTTAGGATTTATCAGGTATGATTAAACGAAACAATGAATAAAAATATCCATTTTTCATAATCAAACCTTTAAGAGAAGTTGAGATTCCATTATAATTGGTATGAGTCTGATTATCTCCTCACTTCTTAATGGTTTGATTATTGGTGCAAACATGTTTTTAAATTTGCCTTAACTGCAAATTTGTTAATGGATGGTGCCACTGTTTGTGATCACTTTTTTTTAGATCAATTGCCAGACAAAGATGGATTGGATATTTATATGTCCCAAAGCAGGATGAATTCCATTGGAATTAGCGAAGGCAATATTGTTAAAGTTAAAAATACAAATGGGAAATCTATCATTGTCAAAGTTCTTTCCGCAAAAAATGGGCTTTCAAACAATTTTATTCAAGTTTCTGATTGTGTTAGGAAAAATATTGGAGCTTTTCTTGGTGATATTGTTTCATTAGAAGTAATTGATGGATTGCCTATTGCCCAAACAGTTGTTTTTTCTCCGATTGCTGATACATGTGAGTTTTTGGATGTCAATTTGCTATCACAACTTACTAATTCTCATTACGATTTTTCTCTATTGCCAGTTACCAAAGGAATGGTTCTCCCTATATATGCCCTCAATAGAGTTATTGAATTTAAGTTAGTAGTGTCCTATCCTGAGGATTCTGTAGTTATTAATGATGTTGGTCAGATTTCTATACATTCAAAGCAGGTAAAAAGGACGACAGAGCCCAGATTTTCAGATGCATGTTACCGAGATATTGGTGGAATGGACAAAGAACTTAAAGAGATTCGAGAATGTATTGAGATTCCACTCCAATCCCCCCTTTTTTTCAAGAATATTGGAATGACAATGCCGAAAACAATTCTAATCACCTCTGAATCTGGATATGGGAAAAGCTTAATAGCAGATGCAATTAAAACTGAAACAAAGGCCTACTACGACTATATTCAATGCTCAATGCTTTTTCTCAGACCTATAAATGATATATTAGCCATTATCCGAAATGTTTTTAATCGAGTTGTTGAAAGGAAACCATCTATTTTGTTCTTTGATGATATTGACCAAATAGCATCCGTGCAAAAAATTAATGAGACTGAAACCGAATCTCGGATTCTTCATTCTTTGTTGTCAGTATTCGACAAAACCCTCAATTCATCAGATGTTGTAATCATTGCTACATCAAAAAATCTTTCTTCGCTAGATGATAGGTTTACTAAAGGAGGAAGATTTCAAAGAATTATAAAACTACCAGAGACAACATTGGAATCAAGGAAAAAAATTCTTGCTGCTGCTTTTAGAAAGATAACCATTAGCCAAGATCTTTTAGGAAAAATCGCAGAAAATAGTGATAGTATGAGCCCTTTTCAGATTGTTTCTGCATGTAATCAAGCAATGGCTGTTCAAGCAATTCATATTATGAATTCATTTAACATGGACCATCAATTTGAAGTTGGAGATTTTGAGAAAATGTACCGCTCTATATCAAGATATCATAAATATCTTCCAACAAAACCTGATATTAAACAATCACCATCAGGTAAAATAAGTACTCTGCCATTAAGTGCAGAGTCTTCCACAATAGTTTGGCTTGATGAACAATCTGATGATGAGAAAGCTGCTAAGCCCGAAATAATCATCAAAAAACCAACACCATCTGTTTCGCCCAAGAAAGGAACATTTGAAGATCCTTTCGCTTCATTTAGCAAGCAACTTAGTAATACTAACTCTCCAAAATCAGCAACAAACAGTGGAATTTTTTCAAAATCCCTTAAAGATATAAATCCACCACCAAATGCAATCCCTTCGAAAACATCACAAGTCCTTTCGCAAACAACACCACAGACACCAAAACCCGAGCCAGAAAATATTTCCAAAACAGACAATGTATTTGCCTCACCTCAAAGCAAAGCTCCACAGTCTTCTGGTTTTAGTTCTCCTGTCAATCAAGATAAGCCTGTGAACAACTTTGACCCATTTGGAGTGAATACACCAGCTAACCCTTCAAAAACAACCGACCCATTCTCAAGTACAAGTCAGCCTGGGAAATCACCAAACGAGAAACAGATTCAACCAAAAGATCCTTTCAGCAGCACAAAGAAGATCCCCTACGACCCTTTTGCCCCAAGAAAGAAACCAAAATAAACACCTGGTTTTCTTATCGGTTTTGACAACTGAATGCAAAAACCCACAAAACCCGCCTCTTCTTTATATCAGATGGTTAGTATAATAGTTCGTGTTCAAAAGAATGAGCATCCGTTGCTTCATACATTTTATGATAACATGTTTGATGAAATTAAACCCGTTTTCCAAAGCGATACTTTTTTTGTCTATGAGTTTGATGAAGAGTATATTGAAGATGGAGAAATTGTTTTTTATTATTCTCCTACTATTGGATCTACCCAAACGCATAGAATAAATGTTTCTAGAAATCAGAGATTTTGTTTTGTTGATTTGGCAGAGCCTTTGTCATTAGTTTCTTTTGAGTCATTTTATTCATTTTTTTCTGATATAATCACTGATTCTATTGTGTCTTTTAGTTTTAACGAGGATAATCCGTTTGATTCAATCAAGTGCTTTTTATTATCATTCCCCTCTCACTATCTAATATGGTCCCTGACTTTTTTGTCATTGCAGCCATGGTATTCTATTTTTATTTTCAATGAAGAATTCAGCAAATTAATTATTGAACTCTCAATTCCATATATTGAAGAGCATTTTTGCAGAACCAGTCATAGAAATGATAACATTACCAATTTTTTTGATTATAATGCAACTATTCATAATCCATTTGCCCCCTCTTCAACCCATTATTATCCGAAGAATTCTTTCAGATCTTTGGAATCATATTCAGATGTATTTTTATCTTTGATAAGGATTCAACTTGGTGATATATATGCATTTTTGTTTTCTGCAATTATTGATTTCAACCAAGAGTTTCCTTACACTTCTTTTATTCCTCCATTGGTCTCAAATAATCGAAAATATGTCTATGAATCAGATATGCTAATGAAGAGATTAGCAAATAAATATTTAAATTATAACGATATCAACCGCAAGAATTGTTTGGAAAGGCTTTTTCTCACATGTATATCCATTATTAGCGGAGATAGTACCGAGAGTATATTCGATACCATCAAATTGATATCTCATTCTGTTGATTCGCAACTTTTTGACATAATACTAAAATTGAGAATGTTCGAGAGCACATATGTCTCCTATGAAGCTCTAAAAACTGTTTTCGATATATTTCCAAATATTCCCAATGCAATGAGAGAATTTCATTCTCCTAATTGCAGTGTACCTGTCGAATGGCTATCCACTTTTTTCGAAGTCTTCAAAATCGATGATCCTGATCTACGTACTGCAATAACTAATAGTTCAATCCGAGTGTCTCATCCTTTACATATTCAAAAGAATTTTTGCGAAACTAGTGAAATGGGAGCCCTTGTTTTAGGTGAAACAAATACAAATGCTGTTTTATTGCCAGGATCTATTGTTCAACCAGATGCAATTCTTGGAGAGAACTCTATGTTAATGTCAGGTGCTGTAAGTGTTTCTAAGTCAATATTAGGTAACAATCAGTATGCACCCCTAAACTCATTAGTTTTGCCTGAAGAATCCAATGTTTCTTTAACTGCATTGATCCAACACCCAAGTCAGATTAAAAAAGGTGTGACGATTGGTGATAATGCAATTGTGTGTTCAGGCTCTTTGATTGAAATGGGAGTTGTGATTAAAGATCGGGCTATCATTGCTCGGGGATCAACAATTGGACCTGGTGCAACTATTTTGGAAGGAGAAACTGTTCCACCTGGCTTTTTTGTTCCATGTGGCTTTAAATTTTCCAACAGAACTGTTGAATTTGCTCGAAGAATTCCAGAGTGTATATTTTTAAGAGGTAAAAGATTTGTTAAACCTCATTTAGGTAGTGTTGATGCATCTTTTCTCATATCAATACCGTCAGTTTCGCCATCTGATATACTAGTTTCATATTTTGAACTGATGAAAGACTACCCATCAGAATGTGGAAGGCAAATATCAGCCAATTCTATGAAACTGAATTGCTGCGGAAAGGAGAGATTGGTTTCCGACCATTTGAGTGATGTTTTCGAAAAGAAAACTCTCTTGTTTTCAATTGCATTTTGGGAATCTCATGAAGAAAAATCACCTGATTGGATAAAAATTGTACAGACAGCCACTGAAAAAGTAGTGCATAATTTTCATCTTTTCATAGACGAATTCGAAGATGACTCGACTGCTAGACTGATACTTGAAATTGCTCAAAGATTTGATATGTTCCATTCAAATGGAATCGATCTGAATGAACTAGAATCAATGAAAAAAGTGATATTTGAAACTTGTGATGAATTATTCGTAAGATTGTCTCTTCTCTCCAATACAAGGGAATCAAAACTATACAGGTACCTGAGCGAAATTGTCAGTTTAACTCATAATTTGTAAACAAACTTTTTTTAACCAAACACAGTTATTGAAAAAAGTCAAGAATGTTCCGTGAAAAAACTCCAACTTATTCATCGAGAAATCGAATTGAGAAACTTGAAAAGACTCCAGCTCAACTTTTTAATGAGCAAGATCAGGAAAAATTTAATCATAAACTCGGGAATATTAATAATTATACAATTTCAAGAAGAATTGGGAGAGGTAAGTATTCAAATGTATTTTCTGGTCGTATTATTGGTGGTGATAAGATAGTGATTAAAGTTTTAAAACCAGTTCGGATGCCTAAGATTAATAGGGAAATTGCAATTCTAGAAGCCCTAAAAGGCGGGCCAAACATTACTCAATTGCTTGATGTTGTCAAAGATAATGATTCTGAGTCAATAGCCTTGATTATGAACTATGCTCCGAATAATGATGTGAAAGTACTGTTTGATATTATGACTATTTCCGATATTTCTATTTATATATACAAAGTTCTTCAAGCTGTAGCTTATGCTCATAAAAATGGGATAATGCATCGGGATATTAAGCCCGGCAACATTATGTGGTCCCAAAGAAACAAAAAGGTGAGTCTAATTGACTGGGGGCTTGCTGATTTTTATGTTCCAGATTCTGATTATATTGTAAGGGTTGCTACAAAACACTACAAGAGTCCTGAGCTCTTACTTGGGTACAAAAAATATACCCCCACTCTTGATATTTGGTGCATTGGATGCACTTTGGCTGGTTTAGTCTTTAGTAGGATTCCATACTTTAAAGGGAAGGATAATGATGACCAAATTGAAAGAATGTGTGAGATTTTTGGTGGAAGAGTAATGATCGATTATATAAACAAATATGATATCGAAATATCTCAATCGGTAATAAATAATATTTCTCAAATGTCAAAGAAGCATTGGAGTTCCTTTAAAAGTAGGTACCATTTATCCCCTGATTTAATCGATCTTCTTTCCAGATTATTGACAATTGATCATATGGAAAGGCCATCTGCTGAAGAGGCAATGAATCATCCCTTTTTTAAAGATATACATAATAAAATATAACAAATCTATTTATTATACAAAGTGTTTACCTGAGGCAAACTTCAACAATCCCTTCGTTATCTTTTCTTACAAAAGCTTTGAAATGCTTATTCCTACATTTCTGTAAGACTAAAGGTCGCAATACTGGTGATCTGCCCACAGAATGTATACCTTTTCCGGTAATAAACTGTACTGTTTTACACCCTTCATCAAGTGCTTCTTCTAGAATCTGGTCAACAAATACTGATGCTTCATATGCTGTATATCCATGTAAATCATAAACCCTATTATCTCGTTGGGTTTTTGGAAGAAGTCTTGGTTCTCCTGGTTTTCGAACTTTCTTTGGTTGAGCAACAAAAATATCTTCATTGGTTGGTTTTGATTCCACTTTATTGGTGTTCTCTATTATATTGGTTTTTTCTTTTGTATTTTGTGAGATAATTTTCGTTTGAGAATATGTGTTGTCTTTTACGCTTGGATTGGAGTTAATATTATTAGTTTTTTCATTAGAGCTTTGAGTAGGTTTTTTCGGTTGATTATCACAACTTCCTTGTCCACTTGAGCTCTCCTGAACTTTTGTTGGATCATTTATTTCGTTAGTTTTTTGATTGGAAAATGAAGAAAAATAAAAAGTTTGCCTAATAACTCCTAATGCATATTCTATAGACATATTCTTCGAATTGTTAACCATTTCAAAAATAGCACTATCTTCAACTGATGGAAACTTGCTTTGAAAAAAGACAGCTCGGGCACCTGGATCAAAACCTTGTTCTAAATAAATAAAACATAAAATCACATTATTGTCATTATAATAGAGCAGATTAGCAATATTATCATCTCTCTCTGTTGGAAAGCACCTTTTCAATAACAAAAACTCTAAAGATAGCTTTGAACTTAATACAGCATCACTATGAACTTCAATTGCTTTTTCTGGGTTATTATCACAATTCTCCAAAAGATCTTGGATATATGATATGTCGGTATCGGGAAATGCCGCCAAAAATCTCTTGATACTATTGCTAATCATATTTTCATTCGATGATGGTTCATATAATTGTGATGATATGAATCCATCATTCCAAGTGTCAACAGTGTTAAAACTAGAGATATTGTTTTCTGTTTCATGTGACTTTATATGCTGTTCAATTGCTTTATTAACATTATATCCATTAATTGTTAAAAGTATATGAACATAAATAACATCCGCTGTGGGAAATTGTTTGAGGAATATGCATGCTTCATCGTTAAAATTATTGGAATTTTTCTCAATAAATTGAAAATGCCTCTCTATAGCTAAATTTGCATCATAATTGCATTCCCTAAATAGCAATGCTACATAATCTTTATTGGTGTTTGGGAAAAATCTTAAAAATTCTTCATATGCTTCATCATTCATGTTTTCGGCTTGATCATTAATAATTTGGGATGGTGAATCATAATCAACATTAGTAACAACTGAGGTTTCCTTTTCTATCTTTGATTCAACATTTAGACTCTTAAGATACTCTTCCATATCTTTTAATGATTCATACTTCGGGTCAGACACAACCCTTGAAATAGTATCAACACTAATATGTGGTAACAAACTTTGAAGATATGAAAAACGATTGCTATTAATATCGTTGCTGCTTATAATCTCAAGAATATTCCAGCAAGAATGAAAATCATTCATGTTGTCGCGAATTAGCAAAATAATAAAATCGAATGTAAAACTGGGAAAGAATTTTTTCAAAATAATAAATGTATCAATATCAACCTTCATTGATTTCGCCATATCAAATGCCTCTATTGCCTTAAAAAGAATATTATCGCAAACTTCAATTAATTGCTTCTCCTTTATCAAATCAAGATCTGGAATCAGTATTCCATCACTTTTTTTTACATTTTCTGGCTTTTCCTTCGAAATAGTTAACAATTCGTTGTCAGAAACAAAATCTGAATTAGTTTTCGAAAAATTCGATTTTTGTTGATCTTTTCCACTACTCTTTTTGAGATTTGTCGATGTTTGAGGGGATTTTAACTTTGATGTTGGTTTGCTACTGGGTCTCTTGGGTATCATTTTCAGGAAATTTTACTAAAGTTAATATCACCGAACCTGACTATAATGCTTAAATTATGCCAATAATAAAAGCCATTTTTAATTCAATGATAAAATGGAATTTTTTTTTCTTGATCGCAGTTTTTAATTTGTCGGTTTTTTCAAGTCTATGATACATAGACTTGAAAAAACAGAATCTAATTATTGGTTGTTCAAATACCATTTGAGAAACAGAATATTTAATAATCATTGAAAATGGAAATTAATTCAAGTGTTCGATATCTAATTTCCCGATGAACGGAAAAACTCAATAGCATGAGGCGGTTCATCATTGATGTGGAAACTTCAAAGCGAAGGCGAAGCCAAAAATCGATAACACAACTAATCATTGAGAGTTGGTATGCCTCTGATTTATAAGTTATGTTTGAAGGCAGTAAAAAGAAAAAGTCATCGGGGTCTTCAGATACTTTGGACACAAGTTCCGCAATAGATATCCCAAATTCGTCGCAGGGTAGTTCTGGCATTTGCTTCCTTGACTCGGTAAGGATATACCTTTGAGTCTCTGTATCAACAACACCTCTAATTGATTGGGCAAGTGCATCAATGGATGATTTTTGGTGCAGATTATAAATCTCAAAGATCATTGTGACGAACCATTCACCCTGATGGGGGACTAGGTTCATTGCTGTTACTGATAGGTGTGGGGATGGGCGAATTGCCATCTCCACAACAAGATCATTAACAATTTTATAAACATCTTCTGTTGATTGTGCATCATTGTTTCGGATTTTTAAGGCTTCAGACACAACCAAAAAATCTGGAAATGTCAATAATATTTGTAAGGAAGATTGGCTGGGAGTATACTTTCCGCATAGTTGTACATAAGTTTTCGCTATTAAATAAACAGTGTCAACTTTCTTAATCAATGTCAAGGATCTATCTAAATACTTTCCGATTTCTTCTAAAATTGATGGAACCCAGGGAAACCTAGAAAACAGTAGAGCTGAATCTATATAATAACTGATCTGTTTGTGATTTTTCAAGAATTTTGTCATGATATCAACCAAAGACGTAGTGATTTCGTTCTTTTTATCTGAAAATACCATAAAAATCCTGCACAATTTGGAAAACATAATAGTGTCACATTCATCAAACTCTCCTAATAATAATGGAAGCATTGGATATACTTCATTTTTATGCTTTGGACAGATCTCGCTGATGATACTAATTGCACTAAGTTTCAATTCATTGTCAAAAAGCCCTCTTTTCAACAATACATGGAGTTCTTTAAAAAAATATTCATCTTTTCTATAAATACAATAAAAGAGGTGAAGACACAGTTTCCTGACTATGTTTGTGCCTTGGATTGCAAGATCAAACAAATCTGAAAAAATATTGTGGAAATCAACGTTGAAATAAACCGAAATCAAGCACTTTAAAACCGATGGAATAATAGCCTGTTGCTTTAACAGTGGTTTTACGAAATATGGGAGATAAAACAAGGCCTCCGAATCAGATTTAGCAATCTGAGAAAAAGTGTTTAAAACCCGCATTTGAATACCAATATCTGTAGAATATAGATGATTCAGCAAATAAAAGTCAAAAAACTGCGGATTTTCCGAACCATACACGGATCGGAGAAGAAACTGCAATTTTTCTGGAATGGAATGATAATCGCCCAAATAAAGAGCTTGAAATGCATTAGTAAATGACTCGTAAAGAACTACACCATTTAAACCCCTCGGATCGCTATTCACCGAACCAGAATCATTACTAACACTTGTTGCAGATGTCATATGAATAATCGTTTTCTGTCAATAAAAGCAAATCAAAAACACCTGCCCGGCCAATTGAGGAAACGGCCCCTCACAGATCATCACGCATATTTTAATGTTAATTAAAACCAAGAGAGAAAATTTCTGAATCAACCTTGACAGGAAAATTTGGCTTAAAGTCACTTCATTTATGGATAGTGCAGACCAAATTCTTGTCGCTCACGACTTTTCGGGTTCGACTAGTGGTTCTACGATTTATCATGGAACTGTTAAAGGATTAATTAAGGATCTTGGTGATTACAAAGTTTTGCTTTGGGATACAGTTGCTGAAGAGTGTGATAAAAAGAGGTTTGATGAGATTTTGAACACAAGGAAGGGTAGAGGAGGTACTAATCCCTTGTCTGTTGCTCAGTATGTCTTTAGGGTGCATTTTAGGGGTGTATTGTATTTGATTACTGATGGGCAGATTCCATTGGATTCTGTTACTGAACTTGACAACTTCCTTGATAAGAATGAGTTGAGGATTTCCAAAGTTGTTGCTCACCTCATTCAGACTTCATCTGAGAAGATTGATGTCACTGTAATTGCTCCTTTTGTTCGTCGTTACCCTCACGAAGTTATCCTCCACCAGAAAGGTGAGGAAGCACCAAAAATGGTTGTTCAGGGCAACACTGATATTACCAGCTTTCTTGATAAACTTCGTGCAATTCAGACAATTCCCGAGTTCGAAGCTGAATTTGATTCAATTTTCTCTGATGTTCTGGCTAAGATGATGGGAGCATCAAACAATATTAAGATTCATGATGAAATCCTCCAACTTCAAAAGCGCTTACTTATCGATATGAAAAGAGTTCCAAACGATTTTGACTATCAAGGAATGATAGAATCGTTTGAAAAGAAAGATATCGGTAATATGATTAACTCGTGTAAGAACCTAAACGAGTTGGCCGAAGCTTCTGCTGCCAAACTGACTTGGCCTCCAAAGATTTATAGGCTTTTAGCAATGACATCGGGCTCTTTGGGTTCTGTTTTCTCTATTTCTGCTTTGGGATCATCATTTAATGCAGACAGAGTTAGGAGAGCTGATGTTGTACAATCTTTTGAAACAACAAGTGCCGATAATATTGATGATGTATCAAGTCCAACGTTCCTTTGTCCGATATCATATGAAGAAGAAAAGGACATAGTTTTATTGATTAAGAACCCAGATCAACCAATTCTAGCTGGGTTAGAAAAAGATACTATTAATAGTATTCTCACATCTCCACTTAATGCTCTTCGTTATCCGGAGTTTATTAAGACTCTAATTTCTATTATTGACCATCCTATTAGTCTTAGATCTCTAAAAGATGCAGAAGAAAGTGGTTATTCTATGGAAAAATCACCTGTTACAAGAGCTCCTATTTTAGGTGGATTGGTTTTGGGGCCTTCTGAAGATCATTGTAAAGCTACAAATTGGACAATTGCAAAACTTCTTTCTGGAGGAAAAGCTACTGGAAATCCTGATCAATGGTTTGAATTGATATGGTATTTGGTTGAGACAGGAAAAATCCCATATTTGAATGAAATCCTCCCACATATCAGGGCCCATATGTTGTTTAGATGCAAGAGTCATTGTGGAACTGCTTCATTAACCAACATCCCATATGCTTGTATATACAGGGTTCCTGTAGGAATTGCAGCATGGTTTACCTTATGTTTCCCATTGTACCAAAGAAACGATATTGATATTCTTTCATGTAATTCTATTGGTGTTTCAGTTCTTATTAAGATGGTGGAATTGTGTGAATACCCTCTCCCAGACAAAATCAAAGAGTATGCTCTAGCCCATACAATGGATGAAAGAGTTAAGTTTATGTTCAGGAAAAACAATAGGAGTATTCTAGATAATTTAATTCCTATAGCCTATAATTGTGTTAAGATTAATGACCCCAGTGTTTTAGACAAATATCGCACCCTTATTCATTTTATTCCAGAATACATTCCAATTGATGGAGAGCCAGATCCTGTTCAAAGAGAAAAATTCTTGAAGAAGTTGCCATATGGATTCGGTGATGTTCCAATCGAAGTAGTTAAATTGGTTATAAATAAGTTCCTTGTTAAAGGACATGAGGCAACAATCAGTTTTGCTGAGTTTTCCGGATTGAAGCCTATTCCAGCATTCAATTGGATTTATGGTAATAACGAATATAAAGATCTTAGGATTGAGTTGTGTCCATTAACAGCAAGACCATATTCCATTGTTCCGGCAACAATGAAGTCATGGCAAGAAGAAGCAACCCATACTTTCGGTGATTACACAATGAATATCAGTGCTCATTCATTGTTTGCAAGGTTCTTTAAGGAATTTCGTGTTATTCCTTCTTTCGATGAATTCTTGGCCTATGTATATGTTCGTACAATTTCTGCTGAAAAGCCAACATTACCATATCCAATATGCTCATTTGTTAACTGTGTTCTTACTGGGTACCAGGAGCTTGTTGCTCAACATAATATTATGCCTGATAAACTTTATAGGCTCATCCTTGGTTCATCTAAAATGCAAGACAGGAAGAAAAAGGAACATGAGTACCTAGAACAACAAGGCGGATAATAAAAAGGTATTTTAGCAACAACATTTATCATCTTTTTCATTCAACTCTGATAGTTGCATTTGGCTATACTGTCTTGATCTCAAAAGCGGGGTTGAAAGCCCTGTTCTTCTTGATTCTATTTGCTGAACAATTGCAGGTGGAAGGCCTAACTCGGTGTAATATGGTATTGCATCTGATCCTCCATCAATTCTTAAAGAAACTCCAAACTCTTCGGATAACTTTGATCGATATGTTGTTAAAAATTCTTCCCAGTCCCATGGATCATCTTCTTTGATTGATCTAGATATAAGCATTTCATTGATAACCCCTTCAATAAACTCATAATCTGGGTCTTCTTCATAATGAAGGTTAACTATGCTTTGCCAAACAATACTCAACTCAGGAGCAAACCCTGCAACAAACGTTTTAACATTGAACTCTTTCTTCATTAAAGCAACATCATTGTTTGCAACAATACCTTTCCAAGGGAGCCCCTCACTAATAATATCAATTGTGAAATAGAACCATGATATTAAATCATCTCTTCGGGATAGATCGTTTTGTACATGAGAATTAAGGGAAGCATATGTCTTTGTGCCTCTAAAGCCTGTCCTTTGGCGTGGATGAATGTGTTCTCCTGTCTTTTGATCTCTGAATATCCTAGCAAGTCCGAAATCTACAAGGCACAACGGAGGTGAATGGCTGAGCCTGACAAGGACATTCCCCGGTTTTATATCTCGATGAAGAAAGCCAAGATTATGAAACGCTTTGATTGCTCTGAGAACATGCCTTGATGTGCGCAGCCCTGTTGATATTGATAACTTTTTTTCTGGCAAGTTTTTAATAATTGAAGATATTGATGGGCCAATCAACTCCATTATCACATATGAGACGGAATTTGTCTCGCCGTACTCGAAAAACTTCGGGAAATAGTGTGATCCTTGGATTCTTTTGAGTATTTTATACTCAAATTCAAGAGTTTTTCTTTCAGCTGATGTTGACTCGTTTTTTATGGCGTAGATCAAACCAGTCTCGTTATCTCGAGCAGTGAAAATATTTCCAAAGGCCCCTTGGCCGATCTGTGGACCAATTGTATAACGGCCAATCACATCCCCAGTTTGCATTTATCAAACTGCCAAAAAAAATAACAAAGGAACCATTGAGAATATCCCAATCAGAAAAAATACAATAATCAAAAATAAGGTGTTTAAAAAAATTATGCAGCTTGGTTGTTGCCACGGCGTAAATAATATCCAAGCCCAGCTAAACCTACAACGGCAGCGATTCCAACACCAACAACAAGAGCAATTGCATCAGCAGCGTCCATTAAAAATTGTTAACCGGTCCTCACAATTGGTGTTCAGAAATAATAATCGTCTTTTGTTTATTTAATCGTCAAACCCTGATAGTAGGGCATATTTAGGGGGAAAACTCCATTTGTGTCAGAGATCCTTGGATCAGCTCCTTGATCAATTAAGAATCTTGTCATTGGCTCATTTTTCTTCTCGCACGCTATGATAAGAATGGTTTTCAGTTGATATGTCTCATCTTGATGATTAATATTTGCACCTGCCTTCAGCATGACATCAATGCATTCCAAAAATCCATTTTCTGCAGCATAGTGCATTAAGTGTAAGTTATGGAAATTCTTGTATTCAAATGATAGAAAGAATTCTAGAATACTGGGACTATTGTAAAATAACGCACATTGTTGTATGGTAAGGGTATAATTGCCAATAGTGTAATTGTTATTAAGGTGTTTTGGGTGTTGCCGAATTTGTGCTACAATTGATTCTAAATCATTATTAATGATTTTTTGGATCACATTTTTATCAAATTCACAAACTTCACTTCCAAGTTTATTCCATTCTTCCAATTTAGTGAGTTTGTATTGCAAAAACTCAACAGATTTGATAATGGTATCATTCAACATGCAATTTTCCATACTTTTCAAAATTCCAACCAATTCCGAATTGTCCAATTTAGGATTGATTTTGATATATGGAATTAGGACCCCAATCATTAAATGATGATTTTTTTTCATAATCTCAATTAGTTTTGTTGATGATTCATAATCGAGATAGACTTGTGACATTTCAAATATCCTCAGTAGAGATGGGATTGGAATTTTGCCAATATTTTCATTCGATATATAATCTTTTAATCTTAAAGATATTGTTTTCTCAATCTCGGCAATATCTTCAAAATTGGGATTCTCCCAAAATGAATCCAATAAAAAGCCATTCTTTGATTTAGCAAGGTAATCAATAATAAATTGGCATTTCCAAAAATTAACAATATGAATAATCTCTGAAGGAAACTCGTCAATGGGAAAGCAAAGGCCCTTGCTATGCACCATTTCAATGAATTGTTTAAAACTGTCATCTGAATACTGGTCATTAGTACAAATCACACCATCTGGATCTTGTTTGTAAAATTCTGAACAATAAACGCAATTTGCTGTCATTATACCCTTTGACACTTTATACTGTTTCTGGTTTCGAATAATGATATCATTGCGAATGACATTTCTCGATACAGATAGAAGGTATTTATATGCCCAATCCATTTCCCAATCTTTTAAAATTTCCACTACATCAGAGGCCCTCTCTGGCGGTGGATCTTCCGATTTGGTTAAGAAATTAATGAAATCACTGAACGAATCAGTAGACCAAATCCCAGAATATGAAATCACGGCAACATTACGGAAATCTCTCCTGTACCTGGGAGAGTTTTCAAGATATTCAATGTCAACTTGATATTTTCTACTGTTATTATAATACAACTCAACAAAGTTCTCCATGCCAAAATTTGTTGTTAACTCAATAAAAATTTCCAAGAATAGTTCTCTTGAGGAGAACATAGATTATCTAAAAGACCTCCCTTCTGATGATGCTCGGGTTCCACTATTGCTTGAAATGATTCTTTACAGTTTGGAAAGCAATGATTCAGTATCATTAGCATTATCTTGCGGAATTCTTGATGAAATTGCTCGTCTTCCTTCATCTTATTTGATGCTAACTATGCTAATTCCATTTATGCTCAAAAAAAGGCACAGAATACCATTATTATTGCATCCAGGGCAGCTATTAATACGAGTTGAGCAGTTTTTGCCTTCTTATCCTGATCATTATTTACTACAGGGTCTTTTGCTTCTTGCTTGCTCTGAAGAATCTTCATCAATATTATTTAGGCCAAATTATATGCGTTTTATCCTTAATTCAAAGCCAAGCTGTGTGAAAATATTCTATAATATGCTGTCTTCAACAACAGTTGGGGCTTTTGCAGAATCAGAGGAGATAATTTCAACAATTGTTGAGTGCATTTCCCTGGATTTCTTCCAAGCAATAGATTTTGTAAATTTATTCGCTTGTCTTGTCAACGATTGTAATATAAACAGTGATGCTGCATCCAGATTTGTCGATCCGATTCTAACCTATTTTGATGGATATCTTACAGAACATGAATACAAAAAGGGTACTCAAGCATTATATCATATAATTCACATATCATGTTTTGAAAAGGAATATGTGATGCATGTTGTTGATGTTTCTATCAAAGAATACGCAAAAGTCAAATCAAGGAGAGCTCTCAATGCACTAAATCAATTCCTTTATGATATGCTTTCTGTTTTGGATGATTTCTATCTCGAACAAAATCATCTCTCATCCCTCATTCAGTATAATACAGAGTGCTTAACTTTGAATGTGAATGATCTTCATTTGTCTCTTCTTTTGTTTGAGGAGTGCTTTTTCTATTTGAAAAATAATAGCAATTCAAAACCAGTGCTAGATATGTTACTTGAAATCAAAAAAAGGATTAATAAGCATAATCTACTTCATGGTAATAGAAGAAGAGGCGTGAAATAAACGATTATAGATTTTAAATGAGTAAAATCTTCCAGTGGTTTTCGAAGAAAATCACAAGTGTATCAAATTCTGCTGCGTCATTATTGCTTAAAAATATATTACGTAGGTTTTTGGAAGAACCAATTGTCGAAAAGAATCTAGAATGTGAGCTATTTTCGGATTGGACAATTAAGATCGATATACAAACTTCATTCTTAAGCTCTGAAACAGTCAATACCTTTTTTTCGTTATTTAATTTTGAATCTATATATTTCTCTCGAATAGAATATCATTCATCATATAATTTGTCCAAACACAGTATAAGGATTGATCGATGTGTACTCTCATTGTGTGATTTAAAAGAAAATCTTGTGCCTTCACACACTGAAGATTTGAAAAAATCAATTAATGAGTTTAAAACACAGTTACCAGTTGAGAACAATGATTCGTTTTCCGAATGGCTCTTCAACTGTGTCAACAATGTTGATTTATTCATTAATAGGCTCACTATCAAATCTGGTATTACATGCGAGAAAATAGTATTTGTTATTGACAATCTCTCTATGTCTATGGATAAAGCCAAGGAATCGCTTTTTCATGGTAAAATTGGTAATATATCAATGAATGTAGGAGAACATAGATCGAGGGTTGATGTAACATCAATCAATAACTGCGAGTTTATATTATCAAAAAATACCTTCACACTTGATATTCCTGAAATACAATTTGAAATCGACACCATGGCATTGAAAGAGATTTCTCTGACTTTATGGACAATTCTTTCTCGGATGAAAAAATCTAATGAAGAATATATTTCCATTAATATTAACATTGGGAAAATGATGATCGGATCAAAAACTGGTATTAATATTGTATCACAAAATGTGGAGCTTTCAATGAATGGGCTTTCAACACATGTAATTATTTGTTCATTCGATATTAACTTTAATAATCAAAATATTTTATGCTTTAACCAAAAAGATAGTCCTCTTTTTGTAACTATAAAGTTTCCGGGGTTAATAAATGAATCAAAACCTTTAACATGCTCATTAGATAATATGTTAGACTGGGAAAAATCCATATTTCAAGAACCATATTTCCATATTAGAGGTATTATACCTTCAATTTATATGAACCTAAATAATGAATCTATTTCAAATTTAATTAAGGTACTTTATGGATTAGTTGTTTTATCAAATCCGTTTTCGACTGAAAAAACTGGATCCACAATATCACTGTATTTTAACAGTATTGATTTGTCAATAAATGGAATGAAAATGATATCTAAAAACACAACTTTCTCATTATTCCAGAACATTGTTGAAGGCTGTGATTTGCTTGTCAATTTAATGACCCCAAGTTTTGATTTTTGGAATGAGAAGCACCATCAATTATTACACTCTATTCCAGGATCAACTTCATTTATTTTTTCATATCAAAGCTTTAATTATTCTGAATCAAGAGTTTTGATCAGTATTGGATCCCAAGTTTTCCAAATTCCGACTAACTTTGGTTTTATCAAATCTATATCCGATTTTGCGCTTAGTTGTTCCAACTCTATTCCATCAGAAGATTTACATAACCAAAACCCAATAAAACTAAAAATTGAACTCAAGAATGTGAATTGCGATTATACCGCATTTGGTATGCCAGCTAGGTTGATTTTGCATTTTGAAGATCTTAAATTGGATTTTTTATATGCTTCCAGTTCCAGTACCTTTGAAGGAAAATGCACCTCCAACTTTGCTGTTTTTATTTCAAATCTTAGACAAAACTTGTCAATTTTGGTTTTTGAAAAATCCAAGCCGCCACTTCAAAGGTTTGGGTTTGCAGAGATTGCTAATGGATATATAGAGAGTTTCTCTATCAAAGTTACTCCAACAACATTTGTTTCGGAAGTGAACAAACTCTCTGCTACTATAGGATTTTGTTCTGATTCATTCCAATTGTTGTTTTCATTGATACAGCATTTAAGATACCAGATGGAATTACCAGAAAATGAGAGGAGGGATGTATCTCGTGTAGAGATTCCGAAATCTTTATTTGAAGAGAAATTGACTGAATCTTTGGCTAATTCATTAGGAATTTCTAAAACTGTCTCATTATATGCTCCCCACAAATTAAATGTTGCGTCAAAAAGCAATGCTACTGAGGATATTATCCAATTAGAAGATCCTGATATCATTGGATTTGAAAAACCTGAAAGCGAAAACGAAATTAATATAGTTCGGTTTCCTGATCCTGAATCCAAACCAAACAGAAAGATTAATGTAAGTGATATATCTTTATCTGTGAGCTTATATAGTGGAAGGGATTTAGAACAACTTTTTGATTTGAGGATTCTTAATAACCCTCCAATTTATAATAATGAAGAGATATATCTTGACTTTGATTTCGTATCAACAAGAGATGAATCATCTGCAATTGAAATCAATTCATACTTTTCTTCAGAATTGATGTTCTTTGATAATGATCCCATTGTTTCAATGAGATTTAGTGCCTCCCTTCCAATTTTTGATATGATTGATAAATTGCCGAATTCAAATGCTCGATTAATGTTTGGGATAGATGGTCAACAAGAACCGATATGTATTATGTTAGATATGCTCACTTCGTTCAAGAATCACTTAGAGTATAGGGTTATTATCAAGATCCCAGATATTATTGCACATTTAACTCAAACTCAGATTGATTTCATTTTGCAATTTATTGAACGAACAATTCCAACATTTCCTGCTGATAACTTAAATGATGAACCCATAGCTTTTCAATTCTTTGGATTATATAGTCATAATATTCGAATTGATGCAAATTTTGCTTTCTTTTTGTCTGTTTCAATAGAGGATGTTGTGTTTAAGTTTCCCTCTTGCACACTATATGCAATCAAAGGTTTTGATCAATTAATAGGATCTCTTGCCGAATCACTTCTAAATGAAATGGGGAAAAAAGATGTATTCATGGTTGTTGCTGGACTTCCTGTTATTAATAATGTTCGAAGAATTGGTTCCGCTGTTGGTACTTTGTTTTCCTTCGATGTTTCAAAATATGGTGTACTTGGTGGAATTGGTCACGGTTTTCTAGTATTGATGAGAACAATTGCTACAGAAGCTATTAATGTTGGATCATGTGCATCCAGTTTTGCTGAGACTTTGTTCACAACAGCAATTACAGCTATCGATTATGAAGAGGATCCGAGGAGAAGCATTCTAGCTTCTTTCATTGTTTCTCCACAAATACAGTTTCAAAAGAATGGATTGCTTGCTGCAATGGGAGATATTATGAAAAAGGTTCCAAAAGTTATTCTTCTTCCTGGGGCATATGCTTTCGATAAAACATCAAAAGTGTTAAAAAACTTGAAAGATAAAGTCAACCCGAACAGAAGAAAAGACAGGCTTTTACAAAAGTAGTTGGATATCGGTGATCACAAAAAATAATTAACGGTGCTCCGATCCAAACAAAAATTGAATAGTTACATTGAATTTGTTCAGAGCTTTGGTTATATCAAATTTCATGTATTTTTCAGAATTATTCTCTTAACAAATATTTCTGAAAGGTGAATTTTGAGAACAGTTCCGTTTTAAAATTCCAAAAATGAATTACAGATTTATCACAATATTGTGAAAAAATAAAACAATATCCCACTTTTTGTCATCAAAAATAATCAGTTTTTATAAATGGCAGGCATCGGTTATCAACCATATATATCGAGCCCTATGACAGAAGAATCCCAAAAGCACCGACGTGTGAGGAAAGTCTTTACCTATGATGAAGATCAGAGATTAATAGAGATAATGGAAACTCAAGTTTTTTCAACATGGAATTCTGTTTCTCTTCAGCTTCCTGGAAGATCTCCAAGGCAGTGCAGGGATAGGTGGATTAACTATCTATCGCCTTCAAATAGAAAAGTCCCATGGACTGAAGAAGAAGATTTACTGTTATTGGAGAAATATAATGAATTGGGTCCAAAATGGTCAAGAATAGCGCAGCTATTTGATGGAAGATGCGACAACAGTATTAAGAATCGTTGGAATACTCACATCAAGCCTCGAGCAGTTTTTGACCCATATACACAACATTATGTGATTGAAGATAGTTGTTTTTCTCATGCTAAAAAGTCTGAAGCTAAAGTGATAAAGAAAAAAGAAAATACCCCCATACCTCCAGAAATACATAGCCCCGAAACCGAGAAAAAGGCACTACCGTCAATAGAATCCCTCCATATCTATATGAATCCAGCTCATTTAAGGCAATCAGGGAGTGCACTTGGTCCTCAATTAATACAAAATATCTCTTCAAACGAGTTGATTCCGTCCGTGTGTCCGTTTTCTATTTCAAATTTATTGAATGTAACATAATTGTACATTGTCAAAATTTGTTTTGGAGAATAAACCGGTACATCGTTTTTTCTATAGTTGTGTAAAGAAGTTTTCTCACAATTTGATGAAATCTAACGAATAATAAATAAAATTCCGTTTATAACCGCTATAGCCTTGAATTATCGATCTTTCCGTTTGATTTTGATGGCTGAACAATTGAAAGAGTTGGAAGAGTGTTTAAGCTCTTTCCCTTGTTGATAAGAACGAGGGAAGACCAGCAAACATTCTTTCCTGACGCAACCAGCCTCTTGTTGAATGTTGAACTTGAAGGTGAGAGCCCTAACTCAATTTGACCAATTGTAGCTCTCTGTTGGGGGTTTACAACTGTACACATTCTGATTATTTTTTGGATGTGGCGAGGGATCTCTTCTGGTATGATAAAAGCCGCTTGTAAAATTTGCTTTTTCATCTTTTTTTCGTCAGATGACCATGGTAATTCACCTGTATAAAGCTCAAATATTAGGATTCCGAGTTGCCAGATATCAACAGCCTTAATATCAAAATCTTTGCAACGATATATTTCTGGTGGAGCATAATGGTATGTCCCAAAAAATGTTAATTGACTTGAAGATCTGACTGGCCCACCGCAATTCCCAAAATCGGCGAGTTTAATATTCCAATCACTATCTAGGAGAATATTCTCTGGCTTTATGTCTTGATGAGCTATTCCTCGAGAATGAAGATAAGATAATGCAGAAATCATCTGTTGAACCATCTTATGGTTAAGCGAATAGGATGTTTTAGATATCCATTGGAATAAGTCCCCGTTTGAGCAATATTCGAGGAAAACAAAGATAAATCTATCCTGATAAACAACTTCCTCAACCTTCAAAATATTAGGATGATCAAGAGACATGTGAATTCTTAACTCATGTTCAAGGTGGAAGAGAGCATCCTTATAATTAAGCATTTCTCGGGGAATAACCTTGCAAGCAAAAATTTCGTTGGTGGAAATTCGCTCAACCTCAAACACCACAGACGTTGCCCCTTTACCAAGAACCTGATGGAATCGATATTTGCCCATTACCTTCGGAATCTCAATTGGAATGTGGAACTCTGTGTCAACATATAACATTAAGAATGGCTTGTCAAATTGTGTTTGAGGAACCACAGTTATTTGAAAAGTCGTTAGATTTAATAGAAAACTGATTTTATACTCACAAAAATTCTACTGTCATATTGTCAGGTACTCAAAAAATAAGAGTCGAATTAAATTTTCTTAAGATAATTAGCCTGATATTTTTACACCTCATAAAGCTGTGAAATTTTATATTATTTTATCAAATAATCCTCGATTAAGTGGATAACCTTTTCATTTTTTTAGTTTTTGATACAAAACGGAATTTGTTATTGATAATTGAATTGGTTGTAAAAAGTTTTGATAACCAATAACTGTCATATTTAATATTTGAATAAATCTTGGATTGATTACTTTCAGTTTAGGTATTGCTGAACTGTCAGATTGATATTACTTTACATAAAGTTTACTTTCGTAAAGTGTAAAATCGTGAAATTATCGTGATTGAAAATAACCGTCCAAAAGTGCTGATTTTCAATGCTTTATGGGAAGAGTGACATGTTTAGTATTAATAATGGCATCACAATACCGCAACCAACTCTGTGGGTGCATGGATGATATGAACATATGTGTGTACGGCTGCTGTTGCGCTCCATGCTTAAATGCTGAAAACCTTTCTAAAGTGAGAAATGAGTACTGCACCGTCTGTCATCTTATTTATCCCGTATCTCCCTTCTGGATCCGCCAATTGGTCCGTGAAAATCGTAAAATGGTCAAAGACTTTGGTTCTGACTGCTGCAGTACTATCTTTTGTGCACCATGCATGGTTTGCCAAGAAGCAAGAGAGATCAAGGGGATCTAAGTAAACACATATTTTTACAATTATCGTGGCGGTTACTCTACCATGGACCGGGCTCAAGCCAAGAAGGTGATAATGAAAGGACTAGAATCTAGTGATTCTTACTCTGATTCCGATGTTGTTTTTATAGGAAAGGATTCTCCTGATCATGCTGATGATGAGAAAAAGCCTGTTGAACAAAAGTTGACTGGAATAAAGAGGCTCCTTGCTGAATGGGATCAAATATATGATGGTATTTAGCTTTTATTTATTCTTTATGGCCAATTTCTAAGTACTCACCAGCCTCATGTGGTTTTGTGTTTTTTCTATAAACAAAAAACTGTACTAAAATTGCAAAATCAAAGAACAGAAGACCGGCGCTTCCTGCCAGCCAAGGGAGCTGCTGCCAAATGTACCCCCATCGGGAGTCTTTTAGAAAGATCGAGATTGCATAAGTGGAATTACCCAAAAATGCTGAAATAAAGAATTGGAAACTTAATCCATCTGTTCTTTTTCTTCTACAGTTGTGAGCTATTTGTGGTGTTCGCGATGACATGTAAATTGCTGCCGAAATCCATCCAATTATGGTTCCAATCAAATATGGTGGTTTATAAGGATCGATAATGGTTGCTGATGCTGCTGCAACGGTTCCTAATATGGGAAGAAGTCCCCTTGATTGATCATCTTCGGTTGCTAGAGATACAGCATCATCGTACAGTTGAGGTTTGCATTTAGGCCGAAGCCATTTGTAATATATATACTGAGACACACAAAATCCATCCACGCATATGAAGAATATACCAGTAATAAACTGTGTGACTAATCCACCAGTAATAATCAATCCTGTCACATTACATAAATCTCCTGTCAATAAGAAACAAAGGAATATAAAAGATAGCCCTTCTACTGATTTATTCTTGTAATTCAAATAAATCTGTGGTAATTGGGCGTACATCCATATTAAAGTGGATAACAAACCTATACCAAAGCCCCATTTCTCTGTTCTTGTGGAAATGCATTCACCAAAAACATCAGCTGCCCATTTTACATAGTTACCAGTGCAATTAGACATGAATAAAAATGGTCTTAGAATTAATACCGACAGAATGGGAAAAGTGCCTCAAAAAATGATGTAATTGAATCAATAGTGTTAATTTGAGCTGAGAGGTTTGCTTTGTGAGAAAATGCTCACAAAAAATATTAACAAAAAGTTGAATATTTGCGATTTTTATTATCAAGTCAACGATTTGATTCTCAAAACAGTTTATCTTTGGTCATTCTTTGAGAAAGAACTTCGACAACCTGTGAGAAGACGTTCATCAGTTGATTCTTTATTAAACAAGAGTGATTGTTTTTTTAGATATTGGTTTTTTTGTCACAATTGCGAAGAAATGCTTATAAAGTATTCTCATTTGAATGTGAAATCATCATAATGTGATGTTTGTTCATTTCTTATAATAATGAACATGGCCTTGATTATGAATTTGCCCCAACTTAAAAGACCATATCTAGAAAAAACTTTCTTTTCATTCAATTAAGATTTTTTCCAAACAAGATTGGAGAACAATTTAAAATGCCCTTCAGATTATTTCTCAAGATATTATAGATATTACCAAAATTTGATTTTGAAGTGCAAAAAGAATCATCATTTCTGATATCATAATTATTTATTCCTATTCAGGGAAGACTCCTTTGATTAATGTCAGAAATTCCCAGAATATGATAAATATTCACATATCCAATCAAATCAAATCAAGAATTGTATCAATTCCTGAAAACTCTGTTTGAGATAAATGTGACATTTCTATTGTTGATGCCAGAAGTTGTGTTTCAGTGTCAGGATAAAACGAAACATGTTGAAAAGAGTGTTTTGTCGTGTTTAAAGAGATTTAGAGATGAATATTCCACAAAAGATCGGATTGTTTTGAGTGATTCGTGTGATTTTGATGTTTTTTGCCATTTCATTGATTTTCTTGTATTGGGAAGTATTCCTAGTGATAGAAACGATCAGATTGGAGTAATTAATTTGTTGAGAGAATGGGAATCACATTTTGGAATTGTTGATGGTTTTCGTTTTCGTCTTTGTTGTCAAGAGAAAGATGGAATTGTTGTTTATAATGGAGACAAGTATG
>Ga0209639_1000773_pt1 | contig 39442 bp, 37 predicted proteins | sample EPASupsiteHSE605_FD_187268 | JGI IMG/M metagenome (GOLD analysis project Ga0209639, IMG submission 187268) | Bioremediated contaminated groundwater from EPA Superfund site, New Mexico - Sample HSE6-05 (SPAdes) (version 2) | ecosystem: Environmental > Aquatic > Deep subsurface > Groundwater >... | reverse complement strand
CCTCATAAATTCTGTCTATCGCCTCTGCAAAAACATGTGCAACAGGCAGAATTTTGATTTTTTCTATTCTTCTTTCAGGTGGCTGATAAATCGTATCAAGAATTACAACCTCTTTTAAAACGCTTTTCTCAATTCTTTCAATTGCTGGGCCAGAAAGCACGCCGTGTGTTGCACAGGCATAAACTTCTCTTGCTCCGCCAATTTCCATCACTGCTTTTGCAGCGTTACAAAGTGTTCCTGCTGTATCAATCATATCATCAACGAGAATAACAATTTTATCCCTAACCTCACCAATGATATTCATAACCTCACATATATTTGCCTTTGGGCGACGTTTATCAATAATTGCAATGGGTGCATTAAACCTCTGTGCAAAATTCCTTGCCCTTGTTACTGAACCAAAATCGGGAGAAACGATAACAATATCCTCCAACGCATTTTTAAACTTGTTCGCAAAGTACGGTGCTAAAATAGGAACACCAAGCAAATGGTCAACAGGCACGCTGAAAAAGCCCTGAATTTGCGGTGCGTGCAAATCCATTGTAAGCACTCTATCCGCACCTGAACAAGTTATAAGGTCTGCAACAAGTTTTGCAGAAATCGGATCCCTTGCTTTTGCCCTTCTATCTTGCCTTGCATATCCGAAATAGGGTATAACCGCTGTTATCCTCCCTGCCGATGAACGCTTGCACGCATCGCACATTAACATAAGCTCCATCAAATTATCATTAACAGGGTAACTGGTGGATTGAACAATAAAGGTGTCTGAGCCACGAACGGACTCGCCGATTGAAATGGAAATTTCGCCATCGCTAAAGGTGGAAATTTTGGATTTGCTAAGTTGCAGACCAATACCATTTGCAATATCGCGGGCAACTTCCTGATTGGAATTGCAGCTAAAAATCTTAATGCCCTTGCCGTGAACGCTCAAACCAATACACCCTTTCCGCTATTCCTTTTTATTTTAGTGTTCCATGTTAGAACAACAGCATGGAATACTCTGCCCATCTCCGCAGACTGGTTATAAAGCCAACGATAAAAACTGTTATATTGGTTGTTATCCCATGTTTTTAAATGGCTTTTTTTCCTTTACCCAACCCTCTTTATTTGTTTGCCTTGCTCTTGCAATAGAAAGAGAATATTCAGGCACATCATCGGTTATTGTTGCTCCAGCAGCTATATACGCATATTCTCCAACAGTTACAGGTGCGATAAGATTTGTGTTGCATCCAACGAAAGCATTATCCTTTACAACTGTTCTGCATTTGTTTTTGCCATCATAGTTTACTGTTAGGCTTCCGCAACCAAAGTTCACCTTGCTACCTATGTCAGAATCACCAACATAGGTTAAGTGAGGAAGCTTTGTTCCCTTGCCGAGTACAGAGTTTTTAACCTCAACAAAATTGCCTATATGAACATTTTCGCCAATATGTGAATTTGGACGAATATGTGCATATGGGCCTGCATCTGCTCCGTTTTCAACTATTGAATTTTCTATTTGAACATTTACAAGTTTTACCTTGTCCTTTATTTCGCTGTCATCAATCAAACAGTTTGGTCCAAGTTCGCAATATTCGCCAACTGTTGTGTTGCCTCTTAAAATTGTGTTTGGCAAAATTGTTGTTCCCTTACCAACGGTTATACCGTCACAAACTATTACACCGTCTGTGCATGGAATATCAACTCCAGAAAGCATAAGAGAACGTAAAATCTCTTGTCTTGCAATTTTGTTAAGCTCCATAAGCTGAACTCTGTCGTTTGCACCAAAAATCACACTTGAATTTTCTGTAATAAACGCTGTTGCTTTTCCGCCAATGCCTTTTATTATCTCTATTGCATCTGTAAGATAATATTCGCCTTGGTCATTTTCTGGTTTAAGCTGTGAAAGGGCAAACAAAAGCTCCTTGCTCCTGAACCAATAAACACCCGAGTTAACCTCATTAATTTTCTTTTCTTCCTGTGTTGCATCTCTCTGCTCAACAATTTTTTCAAGGTTACCCTTGGTATCTCTTACAATTCTACCATAACCTATTGGTCTTTTAATACAAGCAGAAACAACTGTAACTGCACTGCCTGTTGCAATATGCTGTTCCAGAGAATCCTCGATTGTTATTTCGTCAATCAGAGGTGCGTCACCGTTAAGAATAAGCACATTTTCTGCTCCGCTTTGTTTTATAAACTCTGCGGCCTGCATAACTGCGTGACCTGTTCCAAGCCTTTGATTTTGCTCTGCATAACAAAAGTTTTCACCCATATGTTCACGCACAAGTTCCCCTGTGTGCCCAGTTATTATGCATATATCTTTTGTGCCACTGCGAATTACCGCTTCAGCTACCCAATCAATCATTGGTTTAAACAAAACCTTTGACAAAACCTTTGAACAATCAGACTTCATTCTTTTTCCTTCGCCTGCGGCAAGAATAACTGCACAATTTTTATTCATTTAATAGCCTCCTAAATACGCTGGTAAATATATTATATGTTACTTGCAAGTTCTTTTAAGTATTTTTTAAATTCTTCGCCAATTTCAGGATGAGCGAGGGCTACTTCGCAATTTGCCTTTAGTATTCCCAATTTGTTACCCATATCGTAGCGAGTTCCAACAAAGTCAACTGCATTAAGCTTGCCTTGTTGTGCAAGTGTTGCCATTGCCTCTGTTAAATAAAGTTCTCCGTCTCTGCTGTCTGGTCTACTTGACTCTATAAGTGAAAAAATCTCTGGTGGCAAAACAACTCTACCAAGAATTGCAAAGCAAGACATTATCTGCTCCTGCGTTGGCTTTTCTATTATATTATGGCACTGCATTATATTGTCCCTAAGTGGAGAAACATCCAGAGAACAATACTTTGAAACATCTTCTCTTGGAACTTCTTTAACGCCAACAACGCCCTTGCCAAACTCCTCATAAGCTCTGCAAAGCTGTGCTGTTACAGGATCTTCAGAAACAATTACATCGTCACCATACATAACAACAAATGGCTCGTTGCCAATAAATGATCGAGCACACAAAACAGCGTGACCAAGCCCCTTTGTTTCCTTCTGTCTTAAAAAGTATATGTTAGCAAGCCTTGAAACCGCCAAAACATCCTCATAAATTTTTTCTTTTCCATTTGAGCTTTTAAGCCTTGTCTCAAGCTCAAATGCATGGTCAAAGTGGTCTTCAATAGCAACCTTGCCACGATTTGTGATTATAAGAATTTCTTCAATTCCAGATGCAACTGCCTCTTCAACAATATACTGAATTGCTGGTTTATCAACAATATTCAGCATCTCTTTTGGTATAGCTTTTGACGCTGGCAAAACTCTTGTTCCAAGACCTGCCGCTGGTATAATAGCTTTTCTAATTTTCATTTCACAATCCCCATTTAATATTTATATTAAAAATTTTATTTATTTTTGAAAATACATTATTATTTTTTCAACATACATGGATATATCAATTCCTGTTCTTGTAGATACAGAAAATGCAACTTCCATAGCAACATACAAAATCAAAAGGCCTAGAATCATACGCCCTATTGAAGCAGAGCCCTTTTTCCTGAGTATTGATTTATATTCATTGAAATCCTGCTCGTCCGCTTTAATAGCTTTTATATCCTTTGTAGCCTTTTTCATATAAAAATAATTGCCAAACATTCCACAAAACAGAGAAACAGCAAAGCCAATATATCTTGTAACATTATATGAAAGCGGTGGTTCTGGAAGAAGTGCCGCAATATCTCTTGATGTAGATCCTGCTGATGACTGCGTTAAAAGATTTATAACTTCTTGCGTATAATCTATAACATCCATTGCAAAAACTATTGGAATAATGACTGTAAAGACTGCGAGAATTGCTCCAATCGCGTTCATCTTGCGATAAAACAGCCATGGTATAGGAAAGAAAAAGGCTGCCCAATTCCATGCTACCTTTTGATTTGTCTTTCCCATTCTATAAAACTTTGGAATATATTTATGCTTATTTTTGTCAACATACTCACCATAATCTTTAACCTTTAGGTCGCCGATTAGCTCGTCTCCATCGATAGGTCTAAATCCACCCATCTTCATAATTTCCTCTTTATCAAAAGGAAACGCTTCGTCCGTACTGCCTTTAGTGTCTTCATTATCCACGGGTTTCATCTGTGGAGCCTCAATATTTGGCTTTTGAGGTATATCTACAAGCGGACTTACCCAAACAAATCCCTGTGCATGCTTTTCCCCATTTGCACAGCGACCTATATTTGCCCAACAACTCCTGTGGTGCGGTGTTCCACATTTTGGACAGACGACGACATCGTCATTTTCTCCAAAAATAGAACCGCAAACGGGGCATGGTAAGCATTCGTATCTCATGTAACAACCACCTTCATGTGTTTTTAACTTCTAGAAAAATGCTTTGATAACATCTTTAATATTATGATTATATCCTTTTTCACACTAAATTTCAATTACATTAACCCTTTTTCATACTATTAATTAATTATTTAACGGCTAAAAATATCTTTACAATAAGCTTTGGTTTTAATATAATACTATAATCGAGTAATGTTCCTATACTTTTTAATTTAAAAGGATTGATTATAATGTTGGCGTTTGAAGAACTGCGTCTTAGCCTGTTGGAAAGTGAAAAGCCTCTTTCTGAGCTTAGAGAATCACTTGGCGTTGATGAAATGAAAAAAGAGGTTGAACGGCTCGAAGAGCAATCTGCAACTGACGGATTTTGGGACGACCTTGCAGGCTCTCAAAAAGTTTTGCAGCGTACAAGCATGCTTAAAAACCGCATAGCGTCATATGAGAACCTTAAAAGTGCTTATGACGATGCATTGGTTATGATTGAGCTTTCTGATGAGGAAGAAGATGAATCAATGTTGCCAGAGTGCACTCAAAGCGTTGATGATATAAAAACCGAACTAGAAAAGCTTACTCTTACCACCCTTCTTTCAGGCGAGTTTGACAGTAAGAATGCAATTCTCACCTTTCACGCTGGTGCAGGCGGAACGGAAGCGCAAGATTGGGCTCTGATGCTCTTTAGAATGTATTCTCGTTGGGGTGAAAGACACGGTTTTAAAGTTAGCACCCTTGATTTTCTTGACGGTGATGAGGCAGGTCTTAAATCTGCCACCATCCTTATCGAGGGTGAAAATGCTTATGGCTTTTTAAGAAGTGAAACAGGAGTTCACCGCTTGGTTCGTGTTTCTCCTTTTGATTCTTCTGGACGCAGGCACACATCTTTTGCATCTCTTGAAGTTATGCCAGAAATCGACGACACTATCCATGTTGAAATAAGCCCTGATGATATTAAAATAGATTATTACCGTGCAAGCGGAGCAGGCGGACAAAAGGTTAACAAAACATCTTCTGCTGTTCGTCTTACACATATTCCTACAGGCATTGTTGTTTCCTGCCAGGTTGAGAGGAGCCAGCATCAAAACAGAGAAGTTGCAATGCGTATGCTCAAATCTAAGCTTATTGAAATCAAAGAAAGAGAGCATCTTGAAAAGATCGAGGACATCAAAGGCGACCAAAAAGAAATTGGCTGGGGTAGCCAGATTCGTTCTTATGTCTTCATGCCTTACACCCTTGTAAAAGACCATCGCACAAGCTTTGAAATGGGTAACATTAACGCCGTTATGGATGGCGACCTTGATGGATTTATCAATGCATTCCTTAAAATGCAGTCGCTTCAAACTCTTTCAAACGGCTAATTTCCCCCTATAGTGCGTTAGTTTTGGGAAATTTTTATTGACTTGTAGCAGCATTGCTGTTATAATAATACTTCGCTGTGTATGTATATTTTAGTATATAGATGCAGCAATCCTTGCTCCTGGAACTTCAGGGGCCAAAGACCAGAAGGAGGTGCTTTAACAATGTCAGAAAACAAGAACTATGAAGCTATGTTGGTTTTTTCACTTAAAAAAGGTGATGATGCCGCACAGGAATTGGTAGCAAAGTTCAAGGATTTGATCGAGAAGAACGGCACAATCGACACTGTCGATGAATGGGGTAAGCGTAGGCTTGCATACCCAATCAACGATGAGCTCGACGGTCTCTATGTTCTCATCAATTTCTCAGCCGCTCCCGAATTCCCAGCTGAATTTGAGCGTATTCTCAAAATCACAGACGGCGTACTTCGTTATATGAATATAGCGAAGTAATTTAGGAGGATGTAAAATGTTAAATTGTGCAGTAATTATGGGCAGGCTCACAGCAGATCCCGAGCTCCGCACAACAAACACGGGGCTTTCCGTAACATCCTTTACCGTTGCTGTTGACCGTTCATTCGTAAAAGCAGGAGAAGAGAGACAGGCCGATTTTATCAATGTTGTTGCATGGCGTAACACAGCTGAATTTGTCACTCGCTATTTCCACAAAGGTTCAATGATTGCAGTTCAGGGTCCTATCCAAACTCGTAATTATGAGGACAAGCAGGGAAACAAGCGTACCGCCTTTGAAATCGTAGCAAGCGACGTAAGTTTTTGCGGTTCAAAGAATGACGGTGGCTCATCAGCTGGCGTTCCTTCAGTTGCATCAGCTCCTAGTGCTCCAGCTCCATCATTTTCAACTGCCGGATCAGGCGATTTTGAAATGATTGACGGCGACGATGAACTTCCTTTCTAAACAGTTCGGTAGAAATCATCACAAATTTTATAAGGAGGTAACCAATAATGGCATACGATAAGAATGATAGACATTCAAATAGAAAAGCTCGCAAGAAAGTTTGTGCTTTCTGTGTCGATAAAGTTGATACAATCGATTACAAGGACATTAACCGTCTTCGCAGATTTACATCTGATAGAGCAAAGATTCTTCCTCGCAGAGTAACTGGCACATGTGCTTACCATCAGCGTGAGCTCACATCTGCTATTAAGCGTGCAAGACACATTGCTCTTCTCCCTTACACAGCAGACTAATTTAAATTTAGCTTTTAAAACACCGACTTTTTATGTCGGTGTTTTTTATTGTTTAACATACTAATAAATATTGATTGATATAAAAATGTGACATTAATCTACATTTTTTCAAAAATAAATGCAGATTATATAAAAAGTTTTTCAGGCTAAAATTTTATATTGAAAAAGCATAAAGTTGGTTTTTTGTCAAAACATAAGTAATGACAGCGTTGGACCTTGCATCTGTTTTTCTTTTATATTTTTGTGCAAAATCCACTATTTTTGTGCAAACCGCACTGCTATATTTACTAAAAGCAAAAATGGCACAGTTGTTAAAATTAAGTTCATAGTTAGTTTAATAATATTTCATCAACCTTACATTATTTGTTTACATTTAGGTGCTATTATTAACCCATCCTAATCAGGAGAGAGAATTACACAGAGTTTTAGCCAAAGGTTGCTAAACAAGTTTTTCGATTAGGCACTTACTTAAAAATAGTGCAAAACGACTTCTTAAAATGTTGGTGGCAAAACTTTTTCTCGCTCTTTAAATTAGCAACTTATCCAACCGCATATATGCACTAAAAATATTAATGGAGATGAAAAAAATGATTATTGGAATTTTATTAACAATCTTTTTAGGTGGAGGAGTTGGAGCAGTAGGAGCTTTCCTTTTGAAGTTTCTTATTTTCTGGGCTGTTATAATTGTTCTTATGGCAGCTATTGTACTAGGAGTGGTTTTATATCAAAACCATGTTCCTCGCCATAAAAACAAACGTAGACGTGCAGAGGATAAACTTTAATCGTCACGCTAAAATTACCACAAAAAGAGCAAGAAGATTAGTCTTCTTGCTCTTTTTCTTTACTACACTGTTTTTTTCATAAAAATACTATTAAAAAATTGATGAATCATGGGCAAACTATTGTTGTATAACATCCCAACTTATGGTACAATTATGTTTAATAATATCTATATATGCTATTTTTTGTAGAAACTGGGAGGCTTTTGATGAACGACCAAAGAGAACGAGAAGACCTTATTATAGGACGAAACGCCGTTATAGAGGCATTGCGTGCGGGAAGAGAGTTTGATACTCTTTTTGTTGCTAGAGGTGAACGTACTGGTTCGATTAGCAAAATTATTGCAACATGCCGTGATACAAGTATTCCTATAAAAGAAGTTGACATAAAAAAGCTGGACTTTATGTGTGGCCATGCAAACCACCAAGGTATTGCAGCATCATGTGCTGCTCACAGCTACGCTACTGTTGATGAGATTTTTGAAATTGCACAAGAACGTGGTGAAAAACCATTTATAATAATTTGCGATGAGATTGAAGACCCGCATAATCTTGGTGCAATAATTCGTACAGCAGAGTGTGCTGGTGCTCACGGCATAATTATTCCAAAACGCAGATGTGCATCACTCAGCTTTGCCGTTTCAAAAACTTCGGCAGGCGCCATTGAATATATGCCTGTTGCCAGAGTCAGCAACCTTGCGTCAACAATTGATGACCTTAAAAAACGAGGCGTATGGATTTATGGTGCAGATATGCTGGGTACTAACTGGTGCCAGACCGATTATACAGATGCTGTTGCACTTGTTATTGGTTCAGAAGGCAACGGTCTTGGCAGACTTGTTCGTGAAAAATGCGATTTTATGGTCTCTTTGCCTCTTAAGGGTCAAATAGATTCTCTTAACGCTTCTGTTGCCGCTGGCATAATGATGTTTGAGGTAACAAGGCAAAGGGCAGGACTAAAATCCGTGTGAAAGGATGGTTCTAATGCAAAAAAACCAAGATGATAATTTGCTTTTGTCGGTAGACGAGTTGCTAAGCAGCTTAACTGCAGAACTTGAAACTAAACAAAAGCACAATGATGACTCCTCAAAAAAGTGGTCCATGGATGAAATAGATGCTCTTCTTGGCATTGCTGATGATATAAAGAGTACACCAAAAGCAAAAATTGCTGAAAGTGCACCTGTTTTTGCTCCAGAAAAATCTGTTCAGCCAGAACAAGATGAAGAGCCAGACCCTATACTCAGTGCAAAAACAGTGGAAATTCCAAGCGTTGATGAAACTGAATCTGAAAATAAAAACTTTTCAGATAACAAGACTCGTGTTTTTAACCCTTCAAAAGTAATTGAGAACGCTATTGCAACTTTTGACCGTGAAGCACAGGATGAATCGCTTGAAGACTCTGAATCAGACTCGTTTTTTGAATCTTTTTCATCTGATATTAGCACTGAAAAGGACCTTGCAAAAACAACCATAATTAATATTGACAAAAATGCTGATAAAGGCTCTCGTATTATGGAGCTTGCAAGCGAATATGTTCCGCAAGAAAATAATGTTAGTCAAAAGACTTTGTCTGATATTCACCCAACATATAATGAAGATATAAAGCATAACATAATAACCACCAAAATTGAAAAGCCTTCTGGAGGAATGGACAGTGACAAATATAGATCTCGTTTTATAAACCGCCCTGTTCAAAACCTTGAAAAAACCGCTGATTATGAGCGTTTGCATCTTAATGACTGCGAGCCAAAGGTTGAACGCCCAGGAATAATAGTTAAGAAAAAAGGCTTTTCAAACACCGCTGACTTAGAACCTATTCCAACAATTATTTCAGCCGATGATGAGCTTAAAAATGTTGCCGCAGACGAAATGGCAAAAGCGGCGAACAATGCAAGTTCTGCACAATCTTCAAAAGAAAACGAGGACGAGCTTGCAGGTCAAATCAAGCTTTTGGGATTTGAAGAGCATGAAGAAATAGAAAAAATCGACGAGGAAGTTGCAGAAGATAGCCTTAAAAAAACTCGCAAAGAAAAGCTAAAGAGCTTTAAGCTTAACGCTAACTTTGATGAATTCCCAGACTCCGAAACTGATGAGGAATTTTTATCAGAGGAAGAAGAGTACGAAGAAGATGAAGCTCCACTTAAGTCCACCGTCTCCTCCTTCTCGTCTGACTACATAGAAGATGAATACGAAAAGCCAGAAGATAAAAGCAGAATTTTAAAAGAGCTTTCAAGAGCCACAAAATTTTCTCTTATATTCTCTTGTGTTGAGGTTGCTATTTTAATCACTTCAATCGTAATTAGCGCAATTGTTCGCAGTGCTGGCGGAAACGTTAGCGTTGTTGGCGGCAGTGTTATTGGGCATATACTTATAAATCTTTTGATGTTGCTTCTCGCCTGTTCTTTTGGACTTAGCACCCTTATCAAAGGTATTTCAGGCATAATATCATTAAAACCAAATGCTGCTACAGGTACGGTTATTGTTTTTCTTACGTGCCTTATCCAGTGCATCGTGCTTATATTCACAGCAAAAAACTCAGCTTTAGCATCCGTTATTTATGCACCTGTTGCATGCTTTGCATTTACTGTAAGCTCATTCTCCAGATTTATTGTGCTTAAGCGTGCTCTTAGCAATTTTGAATTTTGCACAGGTGGAACATCTCTTTATAGCACAGAAGAAATAACTCATGAATCTGATGCATTTGAAATCGGAAGAGGTCTTCTTCTTGGCGAGCCTGACCTTCGTTATAGTTCACGCATTCAGTTCCCGTCAAAGTTTGTTTCTAACTCTTTCTCTACCGACCCTGCTGATGCACTTTGTTCAAAGCTCGTACCTGCAGTTCTTGGTGCATCACTGATTATCGCTATTATTACTGGCTTTGTTTCAAAAAGTGTTCTTGATGGTTTTGCATCGTTCGTTGCTGTTTGTTGCATTGGTATTCCTTCATTTTCTATGTTTGCTTCAAACCTTCCGCTTTTGCTTACAAACAAAAAGCTTAATTCACACGGCTGTGCAATTTTGGGTCACAAAGCTACATTAGATTGCATGGGAACAAACGCAATTGTTGTTGACAGCTCTGATTTGTTTAAAAAAGGCAGATGCGGTATTGACGGAATAAAAACATTTCATTCAATGCGTATTGATGAGGCGATCCTTGACGCTGCAGCACTTGTAATTGAATCTGGCGGCCCTCTTGTTGACATTTTTGACAGCGTTATTCTTGGCAGAAGGGAAATCTTGCCGCCTGTTGAATCCCTTGCATATGAAGACAGACTCGGTCTTTCTGCTTGGATTCACGGAAGACGCATTTTGCTCGGCAGCCGTGACCTTTTGATAAATCATAATGTTGAAGTTCCTGATATACAAGTTGAAACAAAATATATTCAAAGAGGAAAAAAGGTTATGTACCTCTCCGTTGCAGGCAAAGTTGGTGCAATGTTTGTAATTAGTTACTATGCAAATGAAGCTATCGGACGTACTCTTCGCAAGATAGAAGAAAGCGGTTTGACCGTTCTTGTTCGCACCCGTGACTGTAACATAACTGAGGATTTGCTTTGCGAATACTTTAGCCTTCCGCTTAGTGCTGTTAAAATAATCAGCCCCATTTCAGGCGATATTTTTAACAATTATAGAAAAGTTACTTTGGAAAGTTCGTCGTCTGGCATACTTCACAATGGCACAGAAGATTCTTTCCTTACCTCGGTTGTACAAACTATCAGGTTAAACAAGCTTGTTTCAGTCAATTCTGTTGTTCAGATTATTTATTCATCTGTAGCTGTTGCAATTTTTGCTTTGCTCTCTTTCCTTTCTGGTCTTTCAAGCGTTAGTGCAGTACAGATGATCCTATTCCAGCTTGTTTGGACTTTGATCGCTTCAATTATTCCAACATTTAAAAAATCATAACTTAATTTAATTGATACATTCTTTTCATACAAAAAGCCTGACAGGTATAATCTGCCAGGCTTTTTGTTAATGTTAAAAACTGAGTGTATTGTATAAACGCCACAGAAATAAAAACCGCCACTTTAAAAGTAGCGGATAAATTGTTACTTTCTATTTTTTCAAAACCTTTATGATTTCGCCAACAAATACAGTGTGATAGTCGTTATCAGGATAAAATTTATTAATAGATTCGTCCAAAAAGTCCTCTGGCTTCATTTCTGTTTTTGCTATTTTTTTGCATACGAGAAAATATTTTGACTGCTCAACGGCTGTTGTTCCATCAACATAATAAGGAGTAAGTTTTGCAAGCTCGAACTTGTCGCAATCTACACCAGAAGCTTCACCACAAACATTAAGTGCCCCTCTGTACTTTTCATCAAAAAAGTTAATTGTGAAAAAGTCTTCGCTATTTACTAAATCAAAAGTATGTCTTTGTGGACGAATAAAAACAGTCGCAACATCCTTATTCCAAAGCCTTCCCAACATTCCCCAGCTAACCGTCATTATATTGTGATTGCCTTCATCCCCTGCACCGATAAGTGCCCATCCGTCTCCAAACATTTCAGGTGCAGATTCGGTTATATCCTTTATGTCGATGTCTTTAAAGCTCATAAAAAAGCTCCCCTTTCAAAATTCATATCTTTAATTATACTATATAATATTACCACATTTGGTGTTAAATATTAAACTTTTATTTGAATTTTTTTACTTAACATGTATAATAAATTTATCATAAATGGTTTATTTGCTTTAAAGGTTTAAAACTAATAACTAAGCAAAATATAAGCTATTTTATGCACAAAGCGTAACAATATACATTTAATATGCATATTTATGCAAATATCTCTTGACTTATTGCATAATAGGTGTATAATATCTTCATATTTTGAATATTTTATTATTATCAGGAGGCAGTTATCATGTCAGAAATCAAAAAGGTTGTTTTAGCTTATTCGGGCGGACTTGACACTTCCATTATCATCCCTTGGCTTAAAGAGAATTATAACAACTGCGAAGTTGTTGCAGTTTCTGGAGATGTTGGTCAGGGCACAGAGCTTGACGGACTTGAGGAAAAAGCACTTAAAACAGGTGCTTCAAAGCTGTATATAGAGGACTTGAACAAAGAGTTTGTTGAGGATTTCATATTCCCAACACTTAAAGCTGGAGCAGTTTATGAAGGCGAATATCTTCTTGGAACTTCTTTCGCTCGACCAATTATTGCAAAGAGAATTGTTGAAATTGCTCTTGCAGAGGGTGCAGACGCAATTTGCCACGGCTGCACAGGTAAAGGCAACGATCAAGTTCGTTTTGAGCTTGCAATCAAAGCTTTTGCACCAAACATGAAAATCATCGCTCCTTGGAGAACTTGGGAATTAAAGTCTCGTGAGGACGAAATTGAATATGCAGAGGCACACAATATACCTCTTAAAATCAATAGGGAAACAAACTATTCAAAGGATAAAAATCTTTGGCATCTTTCTCACGAAGGTCTTGACCTTGAGGACCCTGCAAACGAGCCACAATACAACAAACCTGGATTTTTGGAGCTTGGCGTTTCTCCTGAAATGGCTCCAGACGCTCCAACATATGTAACAATTTCTTTTGAAAAGGGCGTTCCTGTTGCTCTTAACGGAGAAAAGCTCGGAGCAGTCGAAATGGTTCAGGCTCTTAATAAAATCGGCGGAGCAAACGGCATTGGTCTTGTTGACCTTGTTGAGAATCGTTTGGTTGGAATGAAGTCAAGAGGTGTTTATGAAACTCCTGGCGGTGCAATTCTTTACAGGGCACATGCTGTTCTCGAAACTCTTACTCTTGACAGAGATACACATCACTACAAAGAGCTTGTTGCAAACCGTTATGCAGAACTTGTTTACTTTGGTCAGTGGTTCACTCCTCTTCGTGAGGCTCTTGCAGCTTTTGTTGACAAGACGCAGGAAACAGTTACAGGCGATGTAAAGCTCAAGCTTTACAAGGGCAACATCATAAACGCTGGCGTAACTTCTCCATATTCACTTTACAGTGAAGAGTTTGCAACCTTTGACGCTGACGAAGTTTATGACCAAAATGATTCAGCCGGATTTATAAATCTCTTTGGTCTTCCAATTAAAGTTAAGGCTCTTATTGAACAGGGCAAAAATAAATAATAAGCAATTGTCGAGGTGCTTTTATAATGAAACTTTGGGCTGGTCGCTTTTCCAAGGAAATAGATAAAAAGACAAACGACTTCAATTCTTCCATATCATTTGATAGCCGTATGTTTGAACAGGATATAACGGGCAGCATGGCTCACGCAGCAATGCTTGGTGCTCAAAAAATAATATCAAAAGAGGACATGGACAAAATCCTTGACGGTCTGCAAAATATCTTAGCAGATATTAAAAGTGGCAACTTGCAGATTGATATGAGTTCGGAGGATATCCACACCTTTATTGAGGGTGAGCTTACTTCTCGCATTGGTGATGCAGGCAAAAGACTGCACACCTCACGCAGCAGAAATGACCAAGTAGCATTAGATATTCGCTTAACACTGCGTGATGAATGTGATACAGCTCTTTCTCAGATTAAGGAACTTGTTGGGGTGCTTTGTAGCTCTTCTATTAAATATTCAAAAACGGTTATGCCAGGCTACACTCATCTTCAACGAGCACAGCCCATTGTTTTTGGTCATCACCTTTTAGCATATGCAGAAATGTTCCTTCGTGACATTAGCAGAATTGAAGATGCAAAGGAAAGAATGAACTTTTGCCCTCTCGGAAGTGGTGCTCTTGCAGGCACAACTTATCCGATAGACAGATATATGACAGCTGAAACATTAGGCTTTAACGGCATTTGTCAAAACTCTCTTGATGGCGTTTCTGACAGGGATTTTTGCATAGAACTTGCAAGTGCTCTTTCACTTGTTATGGTTCATCTTTCACGCTTTTGTGAAGAGATTATTATGTGGTGCTCTTGGGAATTCAAGTTTATTGAGCTTGACGATGCTTTTTCAACAGGCTCAAGCATAATGCCACAGAAGAAAAACCCTGACATTGCAGAGCTTGTTCGCGGCAAATCTGGCAGAGTGTTTGGTGATCTTTTAGGACTACTAACCGTTATGAAGGGTATTCCACTTGCATACAACAAAGATATGCAGGAGGATAAAGAAGCAATATTTGATGCTTTTGACACAGTTAAAATGTGCCTTACAGCATTTACACCAATGATTGAAACTATGAAGGTTTTGCCAGAGAATATGAGAAAAGCGGCCGCAGGCGGATTTATTAACGCAACTGACTGTGCTGACTTCCTTGTTTCAAAAGGCTTGGCTTTCAGAGATGCATATAAAGCAACTGGCGAGCTTGTTGCTCTTTGCATAAAAAAGGGTATTACACTTGAGGCTTTGCCTATTGAAGAATATAAAAATATTTGCGATTTGTTTGATGATGGCGTTTTTGATGCTATTTCACTTGAAAAGTGCGTATGTGACCGAACTTGTGCAGGAGCTCCTGCTCCACAGAATGTTGTTGCACAGGCAAACAGAATTTTGGAGTTGTTGAAATAATGATTAAAGTTGGAATAATCGGTGCTACAGGATATGCAGGCGTAGAACTGTGCAGAATAATATTAAATCATCCGCAGGCAACTCTTGACGCTGTTGGCTCTGTTAGCTTTGAGGGCAAAAAAATAAGCGAGGTTTACCCAGCACTTAATGGTGTTTGCGACCTTGTTTGTGAGGATTCCGACACTGTTATAGAAAAAAGCGATGTTGTTTTTGCTTGCGTTATGCACGGGCTTTCACAGGAGTTTGCAAAAAAGTGTGCTGATAAAGGTGTTGCCTTTATCGACCTTGGTGCAGACTTTAGACTTGAAAGTGCTGATGACTATGAAAAATGGTATGGCAAAGAATTTACAAATCTTGATTTGCACAAGCAAGCTGTCTATGGTCTTCCTGAACTTTTCAGAGACCAGATAAAAGGTTCAAAAATCATTGCAAACCCAGGCTGTTATCCAACAAGCATTGCTCTTGGTCTTACTCCCGCTCTTAAAACTGGGCTTGTTAAAGCAGAAGGTTTGGTAATTGACGCAAAATCAGGCGTTTCTGGTGCTGGAAGAGGTCTTTCTGAAACCTCTCATTATCCTAACTGCAACGAGGCGTTTTCACCATACAAAATTGCCACCCACAGACACACTCCCGAAATTGAGCAGACTCTTTCAAAAATTTCTGGGAAAGATATTACCGTTTTGTTTGTTCCCCACCTTTTGCCTATCAACAGGGGAATTGTTTCAACTATATATGCAAAGATTCAAGATGGAGTAACAAAGCAAGCTATTAGAGCAATTTATGAAAACGCATATAATAATGAAAAGTTTGTGCGTGTTTTGAAAGACGGTTGTGTTGCAAATCTGCGTGATGTTAAATGCAGTAACTTCTGCGACATATCACTGCATATAGATGAAAGAACTAACACGCTTGTGGTTGTTTCCACAATTGACAATATGGTAAAAGGTGCAGCTGGCCAGGCGGTTCAAAACATGAACATTATTTTTGATCTGCCAGAGGACACTGGTTTGTGCCTTATACCAACAGCATTTTAATGAGGTGATTTTATGAAAACCCGTAAAGCTCGTATTATCAGCATTATTATTTTGGTTGTTCTCCTTTGTTTTTCAATGACAGGATGTATTCCAAATGAAGTTCCAAGTGCAGACACAGCAGGATTTTTATCGGGCATTTGGCACGGCTGGATTGCCCCTTTTTCTCTTATTGCATCTCTTTTTACCAATGCGAGAATTTATGAAACAAATAACACTGGATTTTTCTATGACCTTGGATTTTATATGGCAATCATCAGTGGCTTTGGCGGTCTTGCACTGTCTCGTAAAAAAAAGAAGGACTGATAAAATCAACACTCAAAGGAGATTATATGAGCAATTTTAAATTTATAGATGGAGGCGTTTGTGCTCCAAAGGGATTTGTTGCAAACGGAATTCATTGCGGAATTCGTAAAAACAAATCCGCTCTCGACCTTGCACTTATATATTCAGAAAAAGAGTGTGATACTGCCGCAGTATATACTCAAAATTTAGTTTGCGGTGCTCCAATAACTGTTACAAAAAATAACATTGCAAACGGCAAGGCAAAAGCAATTATATGCAACAGTGGCATTGCAAACACCTGCAATGCCGACGGAATAGAAAAAGCACAGGGTATGTGCGACATTGCGGCTGCAGAACTCGGAATTGATGCAAGTGATGTCATTGTTTCTTCCACTGGAGTTATCGGAATGCCTCTTGACCTTGAGCCTGTTAAAAACGGCATCGGCGAGCTTGCTCGCGGTCTTTCTTTTGATGGTTCTGATAAAGCTGCTCGTGCTATTATGACAACCGACACTAAAAAGAAAGAGGTTGCCGCCCAATTTTATATTGGCGACAAGCTTTGCAAAATTGGTGCAATTTCAAAAGGCTCTGGTATGATTCATCCAAACATGGCTACTATGCTCAGTTTTATTACAACCGATGTAAACATCACCCCAGAAGCACTTTCGATGGCTCTTAAAGAAGCCGTTGCTGACAGCTTTAATATGCTCAGCATTGATGGTGACACGTCAACCAACGACACTGTTTGCGTTATGGCAAGTGGGCTTGCACAAAACTTGCGTTTGGTTTCCCACGGTGAATATTTTGATATCTTTGCAAACGCTCTTAAACAGTGCTGTGTTTTCCTTGCAAGAGAAATGGCAAGAGACGGTGAAGGTGCAACTAAGCTTGTTGAATGTACCGTAACAGGTGCAAAAGACGATGCAAGTGCAAAGAAAGTTGCAAAGAGTGTTATATGCTCCTCACTTGTTAAAACGGCAATATTCGGCTCAGATGCAAATTGGGGCAGAATTTTGTGTGCTATCGGATACAGCGGTGCTGATGTTGATATTTCAAAAACTGATGTCTCTTTTGTTTCCATTGTAGGTAGCATTGATGTTTGTAAAAATGGTGCAGGCATTGAGTTTTCTGAAGAAAATGCAAAGCAGATTTTGCTATGTGACTCAATTGAAATTTGTGTAACACTGCATGATGGCGACGGAAAGGCAACTGCTTTTGGCTGTGATCTTACTTATGACTATGTTAAAATAAACGGCGATTACAGGACCTGATTTTAAACCCACATTAAAGGCAAAACGGAGGATATTAAAATGAAAATTTCAGATGCCGATAGGGCAGAAATACTTGTTAAGGCTCTGCCATATATTCAGCAGTACAACAACAAAACTTTTGTTATAAAATACGGTGGCAACGCAATGATAAGCGATGAATTGAGAGATGCCGTAATTACCGACATCGTTCTTTTATCTCTTGTTGGTATAAATGTTGTGCTTGTTCATGGCGGTGGCCCAGAAATTTCTGAAATGCTTGAAAAAGTAGGTAAAGAAACCCGTTTTGTTGAAGGACTCCGTTACACAGATAAGGAAACAATGGAAATTGTTCAGATGGTTCTTTCTGGCAAGGTTAACAAAGGCCTTGTTCAACTTATCGACTCCCATGGTGGAAAGGCTCTTGGTCTTTGCGGACTTGATGCTGGAATGCTAAAAGCAAAAAAGAAAAAGAGCAAGGTTGACTTAGGATTTGTTGGCGAGATTACAGATGTTGATGTTTCTATTCTTAATGATTCTATTGAAAAGGGATACATCCCTGTTGTTGCAACCGTTGCAGGTGGCGAAGGTGATGACAATTCCTCATACAATATCAACGCAGACCTTGCGGCAGCAAAAATTGCAGCAAGCCTGCACGCAGAAAAGCTTTTGCTTATGACCGATGTTAGGGGTCTTCTTAAAGATAAAGACGATGAGACTTCGCTCATATCATGCGTAAATGTTAGCGAAGTTCAAGCTCTTAAAAATCAAGGCATAATCAGCGGTGGTATGATTCCAAAAATCGACTGCTGTGTTGAGGCTGTTCGCAGAGGCGTTAAACGCACTCATATTATCGACGGACGAATTCCTCACTCAATACTTATTGAAACACTTTCAAACGAGGGTATCGGAACAATGTTCCTTTAATATTTTAGCCTTTGGCTTAATTAGGTGATTTATAATGACTTTTGATGAAATAAAAAGTACCGCAGAAAAATATTTAATGCCTACATATGCTCATTTTGACACCGCACTAAAAAGCGGTAATGGCGCAACTATAATTGATGCAGAGGGCAAAGAACTTATCGACTTTTCAGCTGGCATTGGCGTTGTGTCAATCGGCTTTGGTGATGGTTCTTGGGCGGACGCTGTTGCAAATCAAGCAAAGGCTCTTGCCCACAGCTCTAACCTTTATTACAATGAGCCCACTGCAATACTTGCAAAAAATCTTTGCGAAAGAGCAAGCTTTGACAAAGTCTTTTTTTGCAACTCTGGTGCAGAGGCAAACGAGTGTGCAATAAAGCTTGCCCGCAAATACAGCTTTGACAAATACGGTGAAAACCGATTTAACATAATCAGCCTTAAAAATTCATTTCATGGCAGAACAATGGCAACAGTAACAGCAACAGGGCAAGACGATTTTCACAACTTCTTCTTCCCATTTAATGAAGGATTCAAATATGCCCCTGCAAACGACCTTGATACTTTAAAAGGCTTAATAGGCAACAACGATGTTTGTGCCGTTATGATTGAGCTTATACAAGGTGAAGGCGGCGTTTGCCCTCTCGATAAGGGCTATGTAAAGTCGCTTGCACAATTTTGCAATGATAATGACATTTTGCTGATTGTTGATGAGGTGCAAACAGGCATTGGCAGAACAGGTAGCTTTTTTGCTTTTGAACATTTTGGCATCAAGCCCGATATTGTAACCAGTGCAAAAGGACTTGGTAACGGGCTCCCCATCGGGGCTTGCCTTTGCAAGGATTTTCTTGGAAGCACGCTTACCCCAGGTACACATGGCACAACCTTTGGTGGCAATCCCGTTGTTTGTGCTGGTGCTTTGGAAGTGCTCAAAAGAATGGATAATAGCCTTTTAAGTGAGATTACGAAAAAAGGCGAATATATACGTACAAAGCTTGCAGATATTGATGAAATCGAAGAAGTTCGTGGGCTTGGATTAATGATTGGAATAAAGCTAAAAACTATGGACGCAAAAGAGGCTTCAAAAACTTGCGTTGCAAACGGACTGATGATTTTAACAGCAAAAACCTTACTGCGTATGCTTCCTCCGCTTACTATAAGTTATGAGGAAATTGATAAAGGACTCGAAATTTTAAAAGCGGCACTTATGCCAAAAGGAGAATAAGTATGAAACATCTTTTGAAAATGCTTGACCTTTCTAAAGACGATATAATGGACATTTTAAATCTTGCCGACCAGCTTAAATACGAGCAAAAGAACGGCATTGAGCACAAAGTTTTGGCAGGCAAAACACTTGGTATGATATTTCAAAAAGCTTCTACCCGCACACGTGTTTCTTTTGAAACAGGTATGTATCAGCTCGGCGGATACGCTTTGTTCCTCTCTTCAAACGATTTGCAGATTGGCCGAGGTGAACCAGTTGAAGATACCGCTCGTGTTTTGTCCCGCTATCTTGATGGAATTATGATAAGAACCTTTGAGCAATCTGAGGTTGAGGCTCTTGCAGAATATGGCAGTATTCCAATTATCAATGGACTTACTGATTTTTCACATCCTTGCCAAGTGCTTGCAGACCTTATGACAATTCGTGAGCATAAAGGCAAGCTTGAGGGTCTTAAAATGTGCTATATCGGTGACGGCAATAACATGGCAAACTCTCTTATTGTTGGCGGACTAAAAACAGGCATGGCTGTTAGCGTTGCCTGCCCTAAAGGATATGAGCCAGACCAAAAGGTTTTAGACTTTGCAAATGATTTTGATTGCTTTACTCTTTGCCAAAATCCACTTGATGCAGCAAAGGATGCTGATGTTATCCTTACAGATGTTTGGGCATCTATGGGTCAAGAGGGAGAGGCAGAGCAAAGACGCAAGGCTTTTGAGGGAATATATCAGGTTAATGATACTGTTATGGGCGTTACAAACAGTGCTTGCATGGTACTTCACTGCTTGCCTGCTCATAGGGGAGAAGAAATCACAGCAGAAGTTTTTGAAAGCCACGCAAACCAAATTTTTGACGAGGCAGAAAACAGACTTCACGCTCAAAAGGCCGTTATGGTAACCCTTATGAAAGACTAGACATAATCAAATATTATAAAAAATTTTTATTCTGGGCGTTTGCGAAAACACATTGTTTTATTTTTGCATATGCTCAGAATGTTTTTGTTGTTTAAATTGGCATTTTTATGTTAAGATATATTTATTATGTATATTAACATAAACTTCAGGAGGTTTTTAAATGGAGCTTAATAAATCTAACATGAAAAAGATTATGATTCTTATTACCTTTTCTGTTTTGTTGCTTGCTTTGTTTCAGCATTTCGATTCAGTTCAAGGTATTTTTAATCTTATTATTGATGTCTCAATGCCCTTTGTTATTGGATTATGTATTGCATTTATCATCAATGTGCTTATGAACGGAATAGAAAACAAGCTTTTTGAACCTTTTAACAGAAAGAAAAAAAAGACATGGAATAAGATTAAAAGACCTGCTTCTCTTTTGCTTTCACTTGTTATTATCGCAGGTCTTATCGCTTTTCTCATTTTGCTTCTTATCCCAGAAATTAAAAATACATCTGCAATAATTGCTAAAGATTTTCCAGATTATTTAAAAAGACTTCAACTATGGCTTACAAATATTATGGAACGATACAACCTTTCAACGCAACGTTTGAGAGCGTTAGAAATCAACTGGGATAAAGCCCAAGATGTTGTTACAAAGTTTGCAAAAAGCGGTGGCTCAACATTATTTAATACCACTTTGGGAATTACAACATCAATCGTTAAGGGTGCTTTCAACTTTATTCTTGGTCTAGTTTTTTCCATATATGTTTTGCTTCAAAAAGAAAAGCTTGGTTCGCAGTGTAAAAAAGTTATGTATGCCTATCTTCCACGCAACAAAGCGGATTCTTTCCTTGGCGTTTGCTCCCTTTCCCACAAAACTTTTTCAAGCTTCGTTTCAGGCCAGTGTCTGGAAGCTATTATAATCGGTACTTTATGTTTTATTGGTATGCTTATTTTCAGAATGCCATACGCACCTCTTATCTCTACGCTTGTTGGATTTACAGCTCTAATCCCCGTATTTGGTGCATTCCTTGGCACAGGTGTTGGTGCATTCTTGATTCTTATGGTAGACCCAATGAAAGCTGTTTGGTTCATCGTATTTATACTTGTTTTGCAACAGCTTGAAGGCGACTTGATTTATCCAAAGGTTGTTGGCAAATCAGTTGGTCTTCCTGGTATTTGGGTTCTTGTTGCCGTAACAATTGGTGGAAGCCTTTGGGGCGTTATGGGCATGCTTTTAAGTGTTCCTCTGGCATCAATTATTTATTCCTTGCTTCGTTCATCCACTTATTTAAGATTAAAAGAACGTAAAATTAAAGTATAAAAATTAATGACCACTTTTAATAGTGGTCATTTTAGTTTACTTTTAATTGTAGTTTGTTGGTAATACTTTTATGTTACACTCTTACACCATTATATATGGTCTTAACACAGCTTTAATATAGCGATTAATAAGTATTAAAAGTCGGTTCTAATTCCTCTGGGCTTGTTTGCCCAAATTGTAAGCCCTGTAAGTGAACTAACTGCAATTAAAGCAGCACTTAACAAAATCAATATTTTTAAATTCATACAAACTCCCCCTGTTTTTTATGATAAAACCGTTTAGAATACTAACTTTTACTACTATATAGTATAGCATGATTTTTACTTTTTTGTGATTATTATAATTTATTTAATTTTTTTGCAAAAACCTCTTGCATTTTGCATTTCATGATGATATAATACGTTTTGTCGCTTGAGAGTACAGTATGTATTCCGCAGTCGGTGTTTATTACAATGAGGGTCCACCCGTTCCCATCCCGAACACGGTAGTTAAGCTCATTCGTGCCGAAAATACTTGGAGGGCAGCTTCCCGGGAAAATAGGTAGCGCCGACACTAGCAAAAACAGTTACCCAATAGGGTGACTGTTTTTTTATATCTAAAACCGATTTGTATCTATGTTAATTATATATGTCTGTGTTTACTTCTAACAATTGTTAGTGTATAATATTCGTATGAATTGGAGGTCGTTTAAATGAAGCAAATTTTTAAAATTTCCTCTCTTTTACTCGCTATTATATTGCTGTTTTGCTCCTGTTCAAGTAGCAATAAGGCTGCTTTAAGTGTTGGCGAGGGTAAAGTTGGCAAAGATGTTTATGCTTATTTTCTTGACTACGTAATCATTAACGAAAATAACGACAAAAAAATGGATGAAGAAAAGATTAAAGAAAGGGCAAATAAGCTTTGCCTTAACTATATAAAAATCAACACAAAGTTTTCGGAGATGAAGCTTTCTCTTAGTGCCGCTAAAAAAGCACAGATTGCAAACGATGTTACAAACAAATGGGCATTTTTTGGTAACTACTATAAATCCATAGGAGTTTCTAAACAAACACTTACAAAGATTGCAGAAAGCAACGCATATAAAGATACTTTATTGCTTGCAATTTATGACACAAACGGAACAAGCCCTGTTAACGAGGACACTTTAAAGGCATATTTTAAAGATAATTACATCTTTTTTAAAGCTGTTAACGGATACTTGAAAGCCACCGATTCAAAGGGCAAAGAGGTTGCAATGAGTGCGGAGCAAATCGCCGCTGTTACCGAAAACTTTAGCTCAATGTCAAAAAGCATAACAAGCGAAAACACAATTGATGCCGTAAACCTTGCCTATTTGCAAAGCATTGGAGATACTGGTTCTGACGCACTGCCTATCTCTGTTATAAATAAAACCAGCAAAAACTATCCTAACGGATTTTTTGAACAGGTTGTTGCGATGCCCGCAGGCGATATAAAAGTTCTCACATTTGTTGACTATATCTTTTTAGTTCAGCGTTTTGATAATTTTGATGAATCACAAGGATTTTACTCAAATTATCGCACCACCTGCCTTAAAGAAATGGTTGCAAATGACTTTGATAAAACTATTGATGGTTGGTTTAAAGATTCTAAGGCAGAGCCAAAAAACCGAGTTCAGAACAATTGCTATAAGCAGATTATTGATGTTAGGGAAAAAGATAAAAGCTAATAATAATGTTTTATTATTGCTATATGTTTAAACAATGTATAAAATAAATTGCAGAATTTTAGCCACTGTTAACTCTTTTCAGTGGCTTTTTATTTTACAAATAGCACAAAAAACCAGCAACACATTTTTCGTTTGTGCTATTGACTATATCAACATGTAGATGTATAATTATGTTCAGCGAACTATATATTGTGTAATGGAGGCAAGTATTCAAATGATTTCTAGAATTAGAAAAAGAAATGGTGATGTTGTTGATTTTCAATCTGAAAAAATCACTCGTGCCATTTATAAAGCCGCAAGTGCCGTTGGTGGAAATGACTGGGACAAAGCAAACGACCTGACCGATCAGATAATCATTATGGCAGATGCACATTTCCTTGGCGATGTTGCAGATGTTGAAAAGATTCAAGATTTGGTTGAAAAGGTGCTAATTGAAAATGGTCACGCAAAAACGGCAAAAGCATACATTTTATACCGTGAAAAGCGTCGTGGTGCACGTGAAGCCAACGCTTTAATTGGTGCCACAATTGAAATGTTTTCAAACTATTTGGGCGACAATGACTGGCGTGTAAAAGAAAATGCTAATGCTCAAAAATCAATCAATGGAATGAATAACTACATTAGAGAAACATTTACAAAACAATACTGGCTTCATGAGATTTATCCTGACGAAATTCGCAATGCACATCAAGCTGGAGATATTCATTTGCATGACCTTGGATTTTTTGGACCTTATTGTGCTGGCTGGGATTTAAAGCAGCTCTTAGTAGATGGTTTTGGCGGCGTTCCTGGAAAAGTGGAGTCCTCTCCTGCTAAGCATCTTCGTAGCTTCTTAGGTCAGGTTGTTAATTCAACATTTACAACACAGGGCGAAACCGCTGGTGCACAGGCATGGAGCAGTTTTGACACCTACTGTGCTCCTTTTATAAGATATGATAATCTTGATTACAAAATAGTCAAACAAGTTATGCAAGAGTTTATATTTAATCTGAATGTTCCTACTCGTGTAGGTTTTCAGTGCCCATTCTCAAATATTACTCTCGACATTGTTCCACCTCGTACACTTAAAGACCAAGCAGTCATCATAGGTGGACAGCCTCAAAAGGAAACCTATGGCGAATTCCAAAAAGAGATGGATATGATTAACACCGCTTTCTGCGAAGTAATGATGGAAGGTGACAAAAAAGGTCGTGTATTTACCTTCCCAATTCCTACAATAAATGTAACTAACGACTTTAACTGGGACAGTCCAGTTGTCAATAAAATCATGGAAATCACCTGCAAATATGGTATTCCATACTTCTCAAACTATATCAATTCAGACCTTTCTCCAGAGGATGCTCTTTCAATGTGTTGCCGCCTTCGTCTTAATACTGGCGAACTTCGCAAGCGTGGTGGCGGACTGTTCGGTTCTAACCCTCTTACAGGTTCTATTGGCGTTGTAACCATTAACCTTCCACGCATAGCATACCTGTCAAAGACAGAAGAGGACTATTATAAACGTCTGCTTGTATTGATGGAGTCTGCAAAAGCCAGCCTTGAAATCAAGAGAAAAACAATAGAAGAGCAAACAGACCGTGGAATGTATCCATATTCCGCTCATTATCTCAAAAATGTTAAAGAGCGTACTGGTAGCTATTGGTTTAACCATTTCAACACCATTGGTCTTATTGGTATGAATGAAGCTTGCCTCAATTTCCTTGGAAAAGACATAACCACTCCAGAAGGACAAGTTTTTGCCAATAAAACTCTTGACTATATGAGAGATGTTATTACAAGGTTCCAAGAAGAGACAGGTCATGTATACAACCTTGAAGCAACTCCTGCTGAAGGTACAAGTTACAGCCTTGCTCGTCTTGACAAAGAAAAATATCCTGACATAATCACCGCAGGTGATGGCGAGCCATATTACACCAACTCTGCACAGCTTCCAGTAGGCTTTACAGATGACATTTTTGAAACCTTGGATTTGCAGGATGAACTTCAATGTAAATTCACTGGTGGTACCGTACTTCACTTGTACCTTGGCGAGCAAATCAAAGATATTGAGATTGCAAAGCAACTCATTAAAAAAGCGTTTACAAACTACAAACTTCCATATATTTCTCTTACACCTACTTTTTCAATTTGCCAAGAGCATGGTTATCTAAACGGAGAAGTTTATTCCTGCCCTGATTGCGGAAAAGAAACAGAGGTTTGGAGCCGAGTTGTTGGATATCTCCGCCCTGTTCAAAACTTCCACAAGGGCAAACAGGAAGAGTACAAGGCAAGAGTTAAGTATGTTATCAAAGAAGAGGAACTCAACGCATGATTTGGGGCGGAATCCAGAAAACAAGTACCCTTGATTTTCCTGGAAAATTAAGCTGTGTGTTGTTTTCACGTGGCTGTGATTTAGACTGCTTTTATTGCCATAATCGTTCGCTGATTAGCGGAGTTAGCCTAGCCATCAGTGAAGATGAAATTCTTGCCTTTTTGGAAAAGCGACGCAATGTTCTTGATGGAGTTGTTGTTAGTGGCGGCGAGCCCGCAATTCAACCCGATTTGCCCAACTTTTTGCAAAAAGTTCGTAACATGGGCTATAAAATCAAGCTGGATACTAACGGTCAACACCCCGACACGGTAAAAAAACTTTTGCTGGACGGACTGCTTGATTATGTTGCGGTTGATATCAAAGCTCTGCCAAGAGATTATCAAGATATTTGCGGTGTTGATGGCTTTGAAAAAGCGGCTAAAACAGTTGAAGAACTTGTAGCGGTTAATGCTTCGTATGAAGTTAGAACCACACTGTATCCGTCAATGACAATAGAAGAACTAAAAGAATTGCTTGGCTCTTTTCCTGCTCAAAAATTATGGAGACTAAATTATTTTAGAACGCCTGAACAATTTAAAAACGAGGATTTTAAAAGATTACAGCAAACGGCTTTAACGCCTAATGTAATCAATGATAATCTTCCAGATTTAAAAGAGTTGCAACCAAATTTGCTAATATAGTTTTTTAACTATATCTTTATAATTATCAATCCCGCAGAGATTTTATAATCACTGCGGGATTTTATTTTGTACATTGTGTGTCAAGCAAAATAATAATTTTAATATACTCTCCACTAATTCAAAACCAACTGGATGAGAGTCTCAAAGGAAAAAGGACTGAAAGCGAACAGAGGGTTCTTTTTGCAAAATCCGTCACCCTTTTGTTGCTGTGCGACTTTTCCCCTTACAGGGAAATAACCCGTGTCGCATTTCTTTGGTCTCTGTCTTTGGCGAGCAAAGAAATGAACAATACTATTTCAAGAATACGATTCTAAACGAGGTTCAAAATGACATGATTTTATAAGTCCATTGCACAAAAAACTGAATCGTACCCTTGCGGATGGGGGTCACGGGGGAAAACCGACTGAAAGCTAGCAGAGGGTTTCCCCCGTGTCGCCTTTCTTTGGTTCGTTTCTTTGGCGAGCAAAGAAATGAACAAGAATATAAGATAAAAAAGCAGGCAGTAAAAAATCACTGCCCGCTCTACGTATCAACTATTAAATTATATGTTTTCTTCTCTAAAATCTATCACAAGCTGGTCATGTGTGCCCGAAAGCTTGGTGCATCTTACTCCTGATGCATTAAGCATTTTCTTTGACGCTATTACGCTTGGCGTGTCTGCATATTTGTCTGAAATATATACAATCTCTGAAATACCGCTTTGAATAATTGCTTTTGCACATTCATTGCAAGGAAAAAGAGCAACATAAATCTTACATCCTTCTAAAGTTCCACCTGCGACGTTCAAAATCGCATTAAGCTCTGCGTGGCAAACATAAGGGTATTTGGTTTCAACCTCTTCCCCTGTTCTTTCCCACGGGAATTCATCGTCACTGCATCCGACAGGAAATCCATTGTAGCCAACAGACATAATTTTATTTTTGCCGTTTACTATACAAGCACCAACCTGCGTGTTTGGATCTTTACTACGGTTTGCAGAAAGCAGGGCGATGCCCATAAAGTACTCGTCCCAGCTTATATATCCCTCTCTCTTTGGCATACATACACCTCTTTATTAATTGTTTAAAAACGTTTTCATATATGATGCAAAGTGTGCAAAAACTATTCCAGGCTCCTGCAAATCAGGCTTCCAACGCTTTACCCACTCAAGAGAAACATATCCATCAAAGTCAATTAATTTTAGTGCGTCTATTGTCTGTGCAATCGGAATTTGACCATAACCCATCATCTTATACTCTATGTTGCCATTTGTAACGACAGAGTCCTTAACATGAACATGCTTTATAAGTGAGCCAAGTGCTTCTACTGTTTGCTGTGGTGTTTCGTGAGCAAATTGGACGGTGTGATGAACATCCCACAAAACTCCGCAATTTTCATTGCCCGCAAGCTTTATAATCTTTAACATCTCACTTGAATTTGCAAGCTTGCCATTTGTTTCGATAAGCGGAGTTACTCCAAAATTAGATGCATATTCGCACAGCAGTCCAAAAAGCTTTGATGCAAGATCAAAGTTACCTTCTGTCTCCTGCGGTTCTCCAGTGCCCATAACACGAACATATTTAACTCCCAGCTTTGACGCAAGATTAATATAATCGCACGCCTCAACAAATGATTCCTGTGCTTTTTTATTGTCTGCAATAACTGCACCCGAATCCAAAACAGGAATTTCAATGCCAATTTTTGCAATTGAATCTTTTGTCTTTTCTATGCTTTCATCTTTAAATGCTTCAAACTCAGGAACATATATTTTATCAGATATCCCTCTAATTTCCACTCCTGTTAGTCCAAGATCCTTTGCGGTTGTGAAAACCTCATTAAGGTTCCAGCTTGGGCAGCCGAGTGTTGAAAATGATAGTTTCATGCAAAACCTTCCTCTCGTTTACTTTACGCTGTTTCTATTGCACCGTCTTCCTGAAGTCCAAAATGTTCTACCGCCTGATCACGAAGTACAAACTTTTGGATTTTTCCACTTGCAGTCATTGGGAATTCTTCCAAAAACCATATTTTCTTTGGAATTTTAAAGAATGCTATTCTCTTCTTGTAATATTCTTTAATATCGTCTTCGGTTACATTTGCTCCCTCACGCAAAATAACGCAGGCACAAACCTCTTCTCCGTACTTTTTGCTTGGAATACCGATAACCTGAACATCTTTTACATCGGGGTGATCATAAAGACACTCCTCAAGCTCTTTTGGATAAATGTTTTCTCCTCCGCGGATAATCATATCTTTAAGACGACCTGTAACTTTATAATAGCCCTCTTCATCGCATACTGCAAGGTCACCAAAATGAAGCCAGCCGTCCTTATCTATCGCAAGGGCTGTTGCCTCAGGCATTTTGTAGTAACCTTTCATTATATTATATCCTCTTGCACAGAATTCACCAATTTGACCTACTGGAAGAGTTTCTCCTGTTTCCACATCAACAATTTTACATTCAACTCCTGGGAAGGCCTTTCCAACAGTTGTGCAACGATGCTCTTCTGTATCGTTAGTTGTTGTCATTGTACTGCCTGGTGATGACTCTGTCTGACCGAATACGATGACAATATCATTCATATTCATCTTTTCGCTAACATCACGCATTGTTTTTATTGGGCATGGTGAGCCCGCCATAATTCCTGTACGCATATTTGAAAAATTATATTGTGCAAAATCAGGGTGATCCATAATTGCAATAAACATTGTAGGAACACCATGAAGAGCTGTGCAACTCTCGCTTTTTAATGCATCCAAAACTTTTTTTGGATTAAATATATCGATTGGAACAAACGCAGTGCCATGAGTGATACAAGCCATAACCGCAAGCACTATTCCAAAGCAATGGAAAAACGGAACTGTAATACAAAGCTTGTCCTCGTGTGTAAACTTCATACCATCACCAATGGTAAGTCCGTTGTTAAGTATATTATAATGAGTGAGCATAACGCCCTTTGGGAATCCTGTTGTTCCCGATGTGTACTGAATATTGACTGTTTCGTGGCAATCGCAACTATCACTAAGTGCCTTAAGTTCCTCATATGGCACCTTTTCTGCAAGCGTATAAAGGTCGTTCCAGTTTACCATTCCTGCTGGACACTCACCATCGCCTGCATATATAACTGATTTAAGCCTTGGAAGAGTTGGGTGATTAAGATTTCCTGGCTCACAGTCTTTTAGCATTGGACATAACTCATTAATTATATCGATATAGCTTGTTCCCTTAAAACCGTCGATTAGGACAATAGCATCCGTATCTGATTGACGGAGCTGATATTCAAGCTCGAAAATCTTGTAACTGGTGTTTACTGTGATGGCTATTCCGCCCATTTTGGCACTGGCAAAAAATGCTAAAAGCCAAGCAGGCACATTGGTTGCCCAAATTGAAACGTGAGAACCTTTCGTTAGCCCTAGAGACATAAAGCCCCTCGCAATAGTTTCACATTCCTCATCGAACTCTTTCCATGTACGCTTATAGTCTCTGTCAGTATAATTAATCATATTGCTATCAGGGTACTTACGTGCCATTTCAGCAATCTGTTCGCCGACAGTGCGTGTCAAGAAATTTTTCACTGTTTTTCCTCCTTACTTTAATATCTATTATTAATCAGCAAAATCTTTTGCTAAACTTTTATGTAAAGTATCAAACCAAAAAAATATGCAACACTTAAATGAATCTTGTAAATAAATTTAACTATGCCACTATTAAAAACGGTTTAAGCAAAAGTCTTTTTTGCTAATATTAAAGTATTCTATCAAATTATAAAGACTTTTTCAATACTTTAAAGCAATAAATTTAGCACTTAACTTATAATAATGTAATACATTGGAGCCAAACGGATAACATCATCATATTTTATTTGAAATTTATATATATTTAAATTAGCACTATCTAATATAACAAAATATATTATTAAGATATTTACAAAGGCAATCCCACTTGTTATAATGTTAACAAAGTTAACGTGTGGAGTTGTTGAGTGATTTTTCTTTAATAGAAATCTATTGTCACAGAAAAAATTTTATGGAAAAATCGTCGTTAATCAACGTGGGCAAACATTCCAATAATCGTTCTTTAAAAACTTAAAACAGTATTTTTTGAAAAGCTTAGACTTTCTACTCTTGTTATCATGCGAACGCTAATTGCATTTGCAGTACTTGGTATTTTGGACGTCAAATATCTGTAAAAATTATTTTGATTTTCCTTGTAATCAATATCATGTAAGCAACTTTGACAGACCTTAAAAGAAAAATTATTTTAATGTTGTAACTGGTCTTGCTCTTTGCGTTTCTATATTCTGAATGAGTGGTAACTGGATTGAAGGAGGTATGTGCAAAGGATATTAAATAGCTGGATTTGAAGTAGCTATCACTACATTTCTTTGGTGGATTGCTCACAGAATTAATTTGTTTCAGCTAATCAAATAACAGCAGTACAGATTGTATTTATGCTTATCCCTGTAGTTCTTATCGTTTCATCCGTTGTTATTTAAAATTATGAGGAGGATTTATAATGTTTTTCTTTGATTCATTTACACTGACGACCTTGCTTGGCGGTCTTATGGTTTTGGCAGGTCTTCTTGTTGTAAACGAGATTACTAGACGCAGTAAATGGCTATCAGTTATTGTTTACATCGCATTGCCTATCGCACTAACCATATTTGTTTGGCCAAAAACCGCAGGTGCAGGTACAAATGGTGGATACTGGTTCGCATGGGTAAAGACTTATTCCGCACTTGCAGGCGTTATCGGCTTTATGATTTTACGCTTTGTAAAAGGCATGGATAAAAACAAGTTCTTTCTTTTCTACCCTGGACTTATACTATCAATAAACATTCTTGAAGCTGTTTATCGTGACTTTGAGTGTTATTCAAAAACAGGCGTTGTTGAAAATGGGCTTTATTTGCTCGGCGGACCATGGAACATAATAAATGGTATCGCAGGTATTATCAATATTGTTACAATTACAGGCTGGGTTTGTATTCGTGTTTCTAAAAACAAGTCCCGTGACATGGTTTGGGCTGACCAACTCTGGTTCTGGGTCATCGCCTATGATCTTTGGAATATATCCTATTGCTACAACTGCATCTCTGACCGTTTTTTCTATGCAGGATTCACTATACTTATTGCAGCAACGCTCGCAGAGTTTTTCATCAAGCGTGGTTGCTGGCTTCAGCACCGTGCACAGACACTTGCTCTCTATGCTATGTTTACTCTCACTTTCCCCGCATTTGCAAGCGACTCTATCTACGCTGTCAAGTCATCTCACAATCCAAAAGCCTTGCTTACTCTTAGCATAATTGCATTGGTATTCAATGTTGCTGTTCTTGTTTACGAAATTATCTGTGTAACAAAGAAGAAAGTAAATCCTCTAACACAAGAAGTTTACACTCATTTGTTAGCACACAAGAACATTTTGGAAGAAAACAACCTTACAGAAGCAACAGAAAATGTTTGATTAAGTTAACTCTAGTTTAAAAAAAGCACCCAACTCGGGTGCTTTTTTTATTTATCTATAAAGTTTTTAATCGCAAACTAACTTTTCTGTCTGTTTTCTACACGCATTTTATCAAATTCTGCCTTTACCACTCCAAAAAATATGGTCATCAATAAGCACAGCACGGGCAAAAGATGCCTCCGCTCCATTAATCTTAACAGGCAACGCCATAAGAAAATATTCCCCAGACTTAACCTTGCTCAAATCAAGTCCCTCCATAATTGGAATGTTGTGGCTCAAAAAAGCACGGTGAACAGGGCCGTCTTCTTCCTGTGAACCTATTGTTAATCCATCGGTACCAATAAGTTCAAGTCCTATCTCACAAGCGTCTTCAGCAGCACCTGTCATAAAATGTGCTTTGCCGCCTGATTTTATCAACAATCTTTTACAGTTTTTTGGAAACAGGCGTTCAATTGTTATACCTGCTATTACACCTTCTGGCAGTTCTATTACAGTGCATGGCCCAATAAACCGCTCCAGGTCAATTGAATCAATCGAATCTCCTCCATCAATAAAATGCATTGGTGCATCAATGTGTGTTCCCGTATGCAGTGAAGCATACAGAGCAGACAACTCAAACTCATCTCCGCAATCCAGTCTGTTGAGTTTTTGCAATTTTGGAGTTGGGTCTGTGTCATACACTTTTGCTGTCAACAAATCGGTAGAAATATCAATGATGTTCATTTTTACTGCCCCCTTGCTTATTATTTCGACTTTATTGTATCACAAAACTAATCTTTTTTGCAAAAAATGTGTGATTTTCAGTCGCAAAGTCCGTTTAATCGTACTCTAAAAGCTTGACACCATATTTGTTGTTGAAAAACTTTCACGAACTCTGTATACTTATAATTACACGAACATTTGTTCACAGAGAGGAGTTTTTTTAATGACATTATACGAACTTGGAGCAGAGTACATTGAACAATCCGGACAACTTCGTTCGCAAATAAAAGACCTGCGTCCCCAACTTAAAACACTTTCGGGTTATGACCTTTTGGAGCTACGCAGAAAGCTTGCATATCTTTATCAAATGTCGCTTGATTGCAGAAGGATTGGTGAGCATTTACAAAATTATTACAATTAGTTTTGTTTTTAGCTTTAATTTTAATGCAATTTTTTCTTGCTCTTTATACAAATTTAGTATAAAATATAGCAAACTGTATTAATAGTTAGGAGATCTTTTTATGTGTGGAATAATTGGTTTTACCGGCACTCAAAAGGCAACCCCACTTCTTCTTGACGGGCTTGAAAAATTGGAGTACAGAGGTTATGACTCTGCTGGCATTGCCGTTTTAGAAGACGGTGATATTGATATTATAAAATCTAAGGGCAAGCTTTCTATTCTGCGTGAAAAAATTTCAAATTCAAGAGAGCCTAACGGCACAATCGGAATAGGTCACACCCGCTGGGCAACCCATGGTGAGCCTTCTGATGTTAATTCACATCCTCATATCAGCAAATCAAGGCGTTTTGCCGTTGTTCATAACGGTATTATTGAAAACTATACTGTGCTTAAGCAGGATCTTATTTCAAAGGGATTTATTTTTCATTCAGAGACGGACACAGAAGTTATTGCCCATCTTCTTGATACAAATTATAACGGTGACTTTTTCGAGGCTGTTCGCAAAACTGTTAGTCAACTCACAGGATCTTATTCAATAGGTATTGTTTTCAAGGATGAGCCTAACAAGCTAATCTGCGTTCGCAAAGCAAGTCCTCTTATAATCGCAGTTAGCGAAATGGGTAATTTCATTGCATCTGACATCACAGCTATTTTAGCCCATACTCGTGACACATACAAAATGATGGACGATGAATATGCAATCGTTGGCAAGGACAGCGTTGAGTTTTTTGACAAAGACGGCAATAAAATTGAAAAAGAGATCACAAGAATCACATGGGATGTTGACGCTGCAGAAAAAGGCGGCCATGAACATTTCATGATAAAAGAAATTCTTGAGCAGCCACAGGCCCTCAAGGCAACTGTTTCTCCAAGAATTACTGATGACGGCAATATTAGCCTTGATGGCATCAGCCTTACCAAGGATCAGATATCACAGTTTAACAAAATTTATATTCTTGCTTGCGGCTCTGCATATCATGTTGGCGTTGTTGGCAAATACGTTATTGAAGAGCTTGCAAAAATCCCTGTTGAGGTTGATATTGCATCAGAGTTTCGTTATCGCTATCCTTTAGTAGACGAAAAGTCTCTTGTTATTATAATCAGCCAAAGCGGTGAAACTGCTGACACTCTCGCAGCTCTTCGTGAAGCAAAGTCAAAGGGTGCTCGAGTTATATCTATTGTTAATGTTGTTGGATCTTCAATTGCAAGCGAAAGTGATGATGTGCTTTACACATGGGCTGGTCCTGAAATTTCTGTTGCCACAACAAAGGCTTACAGCACACAGCTTACACTTATCTATTTACTTGCTATTCATCTTGCACAGCAAACAGGCAAAATTACAGATGATTATGTAAAAGAGTTGCTTGACGAAATTGTTGCTCTTCCTGATAAAATCAAATATATATTTAAGCAAAGGGAATATATAGACAGCATTGCACAGAGATACACTTTCCTTGAGCATGCTTATTTCCTCGGCAGAAACCTTGATTATGCTGTTGCTCTTGAGGCTTCTCTCAAGCTAAAAGAAATCAGCTATATTCATTCCGAGGCATATGCAGCAGGAGAGTTAAAGCACGGCACAATTTCACTTATTGAGCCAGGCACTTCTGTTATTGCTCTTTGCTGTTCTGACAGACTTGTTGAAAAAACAATGAGCAATGTTGAAGAGGTTATGGCAAGAGGTGCACAGGTTCTTTGCGTTGCAGTTGAAGGCAACACTGCATGCAAGCATATTTGTGACCATGTCATATATATACCAAAAACACATCCATTGTTTATGCCATCACTTGAGGTTGTTCCTCTTCAGCTTTTGGGTTACTACACAGCAAAAGCGAGAAAGTGCGACATTGACAAGCCAAGAAACCTTGCAAAATCTGTTACAGTTGAATAATATACTATAATAACATTAAAGGCGTAGCTGTTTAGCTACGCCTTTTTATATGTCTTGTTATTATCCTATTTGCAACACTCTATTTTCAAAACATTCTGTTCTATAAATTCTGCAAGACCATCATTCTCAACATCTGCGCAAACGGTTGTTGCCATTTGCTTTAGTCCTTTCATTGCGTTGCCCATTGCAACGCCAGTGCCAGCAAATTCAAACATTGAACTGTCGTTAAGTGTATCACCAAATGCTATTATTTCTTCCTTTTTTATTCCGTGCAATTGTGCAATTTTTTCTATTGCTTTACCTTTGCTTACTCCCTTTTTCGTAATATTTAAAAGATACTTATCGCACAATCCAATTTCATATTTATCTCTAAATTTATTTTGTGCCGATTTTATCATTGCATGCACTTTTATAGGAAAATATGAACCAATAATTATTTGTGCAACCTCCATATTCTTACAGTCTTCCATTAATGTTGATTTAGTTTTTTTAAGAGGAAAGTTAACTATTTTAATGCACATTTTTGCAAAAAAATCATCTTTTTTTGTACTCATAGCATAGTCCGATGCCAGAAACATGTGAACTGACTTGTTGTAAAAAAACTCTAAAACTTCTTTTGCTTCTTCATATGTAAACAGGCTTTGAAAAATCAAACTGTCATCAGCAAGATTGCGAACCGTTGCACCCTGATTAGCAATGATTTCATCTTTAAGCCCAATGTCCTTCGCAAAATCAGCTATGCCAATATAAGGCCTCGTTGTGCAAACAACAAACCTTCCCCCATTATCTATGTACTGTTTAATTGCAGCTCTTGTGCGTGGTGTTACTATCTTTTTCTTGTTGCAAAGAGTATTGTCATAGTCAGAAACAATCATTTTATATTTTATCATTTGTATCACCTAACATTTTATTACTTATAAACATTATCTCATTTTTGAAATTAAAATCAAGTTAATATTTTTAACATTAAACAACCCTTGCATTTACTTGAAATGCAAGGGTTGTTTTTACTTGAACGCTACGTAGGCATAATCCAATCCTGAAACATTAAATCTTGGCGTTATTCCGTCAACACTATATGTAGTTCCTTGATAGACTTTAAAGCCTGTTGTTGTAAGCTCAATTCCTACTGAGTTTATATACTGTGTTGCTATAGCAGCATAGCAATCAGATGTACTTGTTATTCCTAATGGCTTGTTATATGAAAAAACTATAACCGCTTTTGGCTGAAATCCAAGTATAATTTCGTTTTGTGTTCCACCTGAACCAAAGTATGTTCCCTGCACACACTGGGTGGTCCACAGCGTTCTTTCTTCTGATGTAATGTGAATATTTGTATCTGCTATGTGAGTTCCACAAATATCATCTATTATTTCGTTGTCATAATTAAAATCCAATCTTTTTGGAATATCTGCACCAATCCATTTGTTAAGATTAAAATTAGGTGTTTTATTTGTACTAGACATAAAAGCCTCCTTAAAATTTATGAAATAGGCTCTGCACTGTCAAACGACAATGAAAACTTATCAAGATCTGCAAAATTGTTGTCAAGCGTATCAAATGAATCCCAGCTAATTGGCGTAATGTTTGAACGCACTTCTAAATGTGCAGGTATAATGGGATGCATTGCGTTAAATATTGTGCTCAAGTTTTCAAGGGTTGCCATTTCGGGTGATGTAAAGCTTATCGTTAGCCTTTGCTGTTCAAAATCCTCCAATATGCTTCCATCAAAACCTGTCTGCTCAATTTTGCTTTTAATTTTTGGTAAGCTCCATTGTCCACGCACAGTGCTAAGCTTTTCTATTATCTCTTCACGCCTTAACTCATACGTTTGCTTTGGACTTATTGCCAGCATCTTTTCACGCAAAGCAAGTCCAAACTCCTGTGCTGTTTGTAGAAATCCTTCTTGAGGCAATTTTTCAAGCTGCAATTTTACAAGGTCTATTCCACACGCATAAGCACAAAGTTCAGCATGCAGAGTTGTTTGTGAGTCTGTGTGATAAATGCCAAGAGGCGAAAGCATGTCCTTTAACTCCGTCAATGTGTCTGTAACCATTTTAGCCTCCTTTAAAGCATGTCAGAAACAGTAATCCTGTCTGCTTCTATTTTTTCTGTACCCGATATACTTGTGTCCTCCGAAGGTGCTGCAAGATTATAATTTTCCACTCCATCAATGTTATAAATAATGTTGCCAAGCCTTGCGGCTATGATATTTTCACCAACACGAAGTGATTCAACATACTCACTAATTTTTTCCTCGCACTGTGTTATTACCTCACTGCTATTAAAGTCCGGCTTTACTTTTATAAAAACCATAAATTTGATGGGGTTTCGTTCGCAGAAGAATGCTTTTACATCTGTACCTATTTCCCTGGCAATATCAAATGTTGCATCAAGTTCATCTTGAATTGCTGTTATCTGCTCCTCTTCCTGCTCGGCAGTGTCAAAGATAACATCAACAGTTCCCGCTCCTCTTGCAGAATTTATAACATTTACAGAAACCACTCTTGGATTTTGCATTGCAAGCTCTTTATAAAATTGTGGGTTTGCTCCATTTGATATCTGCTGATAGCTTTGCATTATTCTGTCTCTAAGTAGCTCGTCATTTTCTTTATCACTGCCACCCGTCAGCTCTGTTATGTTTGTGACCGATGTTATTCCCTGTGGCGGGTTTACAAGCATGGTTATAACACCAACAGCGGCATTACCATTTCTTCCGCTATTATTTGCTACTATTGGCACATCAACCTGTGTTTGCCCCTGCAATAGAGTTGCCTCCTGAGTGGTAGCATAGCTTTCTGCGTTTTCCCCCGAAATAGCACATAGTGTGCCCTGTGGAATTATTATGCTTGCCTGTGCTGGCTGTGTTATAAAAAATCGTGCTGTTCCGTGTGCCTTTGTTGCCGCACGCCTTATAAGCCCACGCATCTGTGCATGCATATCCAAATATTCGCCTGTAGCTGTTTGCAAAAATAATTGCTTTGCCACAAAGCTTATATTGGCACTTTGCGAAAACAGTTGCCCTGCAAGAAGCCTTAGCCTTATTCCAATGTCTGTTGCGTCGTCTGCCTCAAAACCGCTTTCCTGTTTAAACTTTGCTTTCATCTGTGTTAGTATTTCATCATATGTAAGTGTATTTATCATAACTGCACTATCACTTCCTCTCGGTTATTTTCTATCAGCAACATAATTTTAACAGCATTTACTTTTCCGTCTTGTGCATACTGCACTTGTGCGGAATATGCTTTGATTTGCGGCTGATTTTTTAGGGCTTCCTGTGCCATAGAAAGTGCAAGAGCATTCTTTGCATCAACTGTGCTGTTTGGAAGTTCAAAAAGTCTGCTGCCAAAGTTTTTGTTATGCAAAAAGCTGCCTCTTGGAACACAAAGGCAAATTTCTGCTCTTTGCAGAAGCTCTTGTACCCCAACAATTGGAACGGGCAAGCCGTTTTGTGAAAGCTTGAAGTCGCCGTTTTCAATTAATGTGTCCATATCATTCCCCCGTTTCGATTATTTTGCCACTCTTCGTAATCCTAGCACCGTTTAGCAAAATATCACCGTCGTTTTTAAGCACAATATATGCTCCGCCTTGCGAAAACAATCTAATCTCTCCTGCCTGTGTCTGCCCTGTGCCACAAAAAGCACCTGCACAGACTGTTCCATTCTCACTGTCTAAAAGCAAAACCTGTGTGCCAGACGGAGGAACGCTCTCAATGCCAAAAGGTGAATAAATGGGAATATATCTGTGCTCGGCTGAGCCTGTTGTGCAAACTGCATTTTTATCTGTCATAGTTACCTGTGCCGATGTGGCATTGGTGACTTTTTCTTTTTGTGCCAGCTGTTTTGTAATCCACATAAAAGTCCTCCTATTAAATCAAAAATGCTCGGCAGGACGAAGTGTTACAACGCACTGTTTAACTGCATTTGAGATTGTATGTTCGATTTGAAATATGCGGTATTTTGTGAAGTTTCCCAAACGCTCATCAAAAAAGCTTGCAAGTGCTCCAACCTGCAAGAAGCAATCAAATGGAACTGTAAGTTCAATTTCATCACTGCCTTGAAGGGCTTTTTTAAGTTCTCTTTGAAGCCTGTACTGTCTTTCCCATTTTTGTGAGCCAGACAAATTCAAATACCGCTGTGTTGTTATCTTTCTCTTTTTTGCACCCTCATTTATTTGTAATCCCTCATAGC
>Ga0209639_1000772_pt1 | contig 39463 bp, 45 predicted proteins | sample EPASupsiteHSE605_FD_187268 | JGI IMG/M metagenome (GOLD analysis project Ga0209639, IMG submission 187268) | Bioremediated contaminated groundwater from EPA Superfund site, New Mexico - Sample HSE6-05 (SPAdes) (version 2) | ecosystem: Environmental > Aquatic > Deep subsurface > Groundwater >... | reverse complement strand
GTTAAAATAAGTTATAATTCTATTCGTCCTCAAGGAGAAAGGTTATGTACTTTTGGCGGTACTGCAAGTGGACACTTACCTTTAAAAGAAATGTTTGAAGGTATTAATAAAGTTATTAAAGGTACTCTTTATGAAGGATATCCTAAAATGGATGAAACAATATATAAAGATTATGAAGATGAAGAAGTATTTGTACAACCTAGACCAATTCATATTCTTGATATTTGTAATTTGATTGGAGCAAATGTTGTAGTTGGTGGAGTAAGACGTACTGCTGAGATTTTTTTATGTGATGATGATGATGAGGAAGTAATAAATGCAAAGTGTGGTATAAACAGTCCTGATTACAAAATGCATCACCGCCGCATGTCTAATAATAGTATTTGTTTTAAAACAAAACCTACTAAAGAAAGATTAACTGAAATATTTGAACTTATTAAAACAGAAGGGGAACCAGGATTTATTAATTTTGAAGCGGCAAGTAAACGCAGACCCAATATGGAAGGGGTAAATCCTTGTGGAGAAGTCCTACTTGATTCGAATGGTGTATGCAATCTTACTACTGTTAATGTACGACAGTTTGTTACTCCTGCTAATACTCTTGATTTTTCAGGCTTAATGCAAGCTCAAGCACTCTCTGTACGTGCAGGATTACGTATGGCATGTATTGATTTAGAATTACCAGAATTCAACTTCACTCAAAAAAGAGATAGACTCATTGCTTGTTCCCTCACTGGTTGGAAAGATGCTATGGAAGCATTAGAATACGATTCTGATAAAGAAAAGCACTTACTTGAAACACTAAGAACAGTTGCTTTTGAAGAAAGTTTACGTTATTCTAATTTCTTAAGAATTCCTATTCCTTTATTAACTACAACAATTAAACCAGAAGGAACTCTATCTCAAGTAGCTGGTGGTGTTAGTCCTGGATTACATGAAAACTTCGCCCCATTCTACATTAGACGAATCAGAATTAACGCTTCTGACCCACTTGTCAAAGTAGCTAAAGAATTAGAATGGACAATTAATCCAGAAGTAGGAACACCAGGTAATTGTATTGAAAACGCTAGAACACTTGTCATTGATTTCCCTGTAAAAAGTGAAACTAAAAAACAACGTGGTTCTTCAAATGTTAAAGAACAACTTGAAAATTACTTCTCCTTCCAAACTCATTATACAGACCATAACTCTTCAAATACTATTTACGTTAAAGATGATGAGTGGGATGAAGTACTTAATATAATTTATGAACGTTGGGATGAATTTATTGGAGTAACATTCTTGCCACTTGACGGTGGGACATATCAACTTGCTCCTTATGAAGAAATTACTGAAGAAAAATATTATGAGTTAAAAAATAACATGAAACCTTTTGATTCAAGTTTACTTTCTAAGTATGAAAGTAAAGAAACCGAATTAGAACCAATGGATTCATGTGAAACAGGGGTATGTCCTCTCAGATAAGTTTAAAGCCACCATTTAGGCGTGTGAAGCGTATTAAGATACAAACACCTTACCCACACCTTCCACACGCCTGTATGACCCCTTTAAAAAGGAGGTATTTTCAAATCATAAAAAAATATACCCTATATTTAATGCGTTGGCAAGCAAGTAGTATAATCCTTGCCCCATGTATAGCATATTTACCATATAATTCAATTAATAAAGCAATTATCGCTAATTTAATTGGCGGTTTAATTTTCTTTTGGATTGACCAATTAATATTCAAGGAGAAGTAATGAAAGAAGCTCTCAATAGAGAATTTCAAAAATACTTTGAGAATTTTCTTATTTGTAAAAAGGAGCCAATAATGAATGTGATATTAAATCCTGATGCACGTAAAGTAGATGCAATCAGAAACTTTCTGAAAACCAATGGTGGATACTGTCCTTGCCAAATCAATAGAAGTGAAGACACCATCTGTCCATGTAAAAAATTTAGAGAAAATAAAGAATGCTGTTGTGAATTATATGTGGAGGTTAAAGATGAAAATTAGAGAATTTGAATTTGTTAAAAAGGAGATTAATATAACATATGATATCACCTGTAGAAAATATTGATTTTGAAGAATTCCTTAAAGTCTATTCAAAATCAGAAAATTTAAAAAAAGAAAACTATACTCAATTCTTAAATCCTGATAAAAAACTTATTAAAAAGATTAGAGCACGTTTAAAAATTACAGATGGATACTGCCCTTGTAAACCTGATAGAATTGAAGATAATATTTGTCCATGTAAGGAGTTTAGAGAAAGTAAAAAATGTTGCTGTAATTTATATGATACATTAATAACTACAGCATTTAACCCAAATGCACCATTTTGATTCAAATATAAAGATAGGAGTTAAATAATGAAAATTAGAGGATTTGAATTTGTTAAAGATGAGTTCAGAAAAAATAAAAAAGATACACCTACAGTAGAGTTTGATAAAAAAATAAATCTACCTAATGGTAAATTCTTTTATGTTACTGACAATCTTAAACTACCAGAACAAAGTACCATAGGAAGTGCTGGTTATGATTTCTATCTTCCTACAGATTTAACTTTAATCCCTGGAGCTAAAACAATCATTTATTCTGATGTGAAAGCATACATGTTAGAGGATGAATATTTAGTAATTCATCTACGTTCTTCTGTAGGAATTAAACATGGATTAATGTTATCAAATATTACTGGTATCATTGATTCCTCTTATTACAGTAATCCAGATAACGATGGAAATATTGGTATAGCACTATTTAATCCTACTGGTAAAACTGTTACAATGCGTAAAGATGAACGTATTTGTCAAGGTATCTTTATGAAATACCTACTTGCTGATTACACATCAGATAAAAAACGCACTGGTGGAATGGGAAGTACAGGTAAATAATATGGATAAAAAAATATGTAAATATTACGTACTACAACCATATGATAATGGGGATAATCATTATTACGGTTGTTGTAAAAATGGATTATTAAGAGGATTAAGTTTTTTTCCAAATTGCTTAATGCAATGTATAGAATAAGTAAATAGGGAGGGTACTTTTGACAGAAGATTTGAAGGAAGATTTGAGCCGTTGCAACCCTAGATTTCCTTCAAAAAAACTGAAACTAACACTACCCTTACCTCCAAGTGTTAACTCAATGTATATTAATAATAGAAATGGTGGTAAGCGTTTATCTAAGGCTTCACAAAACTATATACGAATTGCAAAAGCACTAATCAATCAAGCAATAGATGACCAACGATGGGTTAAACAAGAAGATAACACTTGGTTCTATATAGACATAGTGTTCTACATGCCAGATAGAAGGATTAGAGACTCACACAATATGATTAAACTTCTTCTTGATGTGATGCAACCAATTATCTATACAAACGATTATTATGTAATGCCTAGAATACAAAGTGTAGAATATGATAAAGAATACCCACGCTTAGAATTATGCATAACACCACAATCTAAAAAAGATAGAATTAAAGCTTTACAAATGACAAATTAAAAGGAGTCAACATGTCAAATATAATAAAGTTTATACCAAAAAAAATACACAATCTAATAAAGTGGTTAAAAACAAATTCTGAAAATATTGACCAATTTATTGTGACTATATCTCTTAAAAATGGTTCTACCTTCACTATTTATGATTGCTACACATATGTTGAAGCAATGGGTTTATTAGAATTGTCTAAAGATAGTATTAATATGTTAGCACATGATAATGAATTCATATGTAAAAAGTAAAAAAAAGACCCCCTCTTGTTTTGAGGGGGTCTTCTTATTTATTATTCCTTATTTAATTCATCTTTATGATTCTTAAAGATACCATAAAGTATAGTACCAAGTAAGAAAGTATTAAAAATAATATCAGTAATTTGAGTTTGTATATCTTCATTAATCTCAACACCAAGTACCAATTTAATAGCTATGCAAATCACAGAAATAATTGGTATGATAACTGTTTTATTAAAAGTACCCACTCATTAATCCCTCCTTTCTAACTCTGTAATTCTGTTTTCAATATGTTCCATACGCAAATCAATCTTTTGTAGCGTATCAGAAACCTTCTGCAAACACTCTCCTAACTTATTCATCATTTCATTAATGTTATTAACCATAAAGTTTAACAAATATATAAAAGCCCCACCTACTAATGTAGTTTCAATCAACTTCCCTACAATATCTTCCATCATTACCACCCTTTCAATTCATTGTAACCAGTATCATCCCCAGGAATAACATAACCCTCTTTGCTCCAAATTCCTTTCTTCTGATTGTACGCTTCTCCCTCTGTTTGATAATATTTAGATTTATTTTTATAGTAAGGTTCAAATAAATAACGAACTTGAGCTAAACCTTCTTTTAATAGTTTTTCATTATAATCCTCACCATCTACACTAACATAAGCAAGCATTCGTTTACTATCAGTAGCATCTTCTTTCGGCCCATCAAAAATTAATTTAACATCCTTACCAAATAAAGCTTTTTTACTATAAGTGCTTGCTTCTTTACCATAAGGCATTGGTTTTTCTTCATAATCCCTAAGTTTATCCTTACCTACACTCTCAGGTGTATCAACAAGGAGTAATCTAACTTTCTTCTTCTCACCATTTATATCCACTTCAAAAGTATCACCATCAATAACCTTTGTAACTTTACCGATAGTTGGTTTATCACCAAAATCAAGTTTATCCGCTAAGAACCAAGAAAATCGCTTCATTACTCCAGATTCTTTATACTGCATATCCTCTAATGATTTAGCCATCTTATTATAAACAATTGCTTCATCAAGTGTAGGGGGAATATATGCTTTTCTTTCTTCCTCTGAAAGCCCCTCATAAGTCTTCTTACTAATTGGTCTCATTGCACCTTCATACTTAAATGCATCAGGTCTATCAGCAAGAACATCATCAACTGCCCTTGACACTTGACCTTTAAACCCTGATACAAGAGAACCACCCATATCAGTAAAGAACTTTTTAAACTTATTATCCATTTCTTCTGATGTGAGATAATTATTTGCTATTTTATTTTTCATCTTCATAGACTTATAAGTTTCATAATCATACGATAACAACTTAACACCAGACATATTATTAAGCATCTGAAGACCAAAATCTAAATCTTCTTTTTGCACCATATCTTTACCTACATTATACTCTGCAAAATTAGATAAAAGATAATTTGCAAGTGTACCACCAGTTGAAGCTAAACCTTCATCCTCTTTAAAGATAGGTTGTTCAAACTTTGTATTGCGATTTAAAGGAAGTTCAATAGCCGCTTTAATTGGTAAAGCAGTCTGTGAAACTAAATCCTCAATACTTTTAATAGGACTAGTTACTCTTGGTATACGTGACAAATCCATATAAGGAAGGTTAGGATTAAGCATAACTCGTTCTGTAATCCCTCTAGGATTCTTAACAGTAAAGGGAAGTTGTATCCAATCCTGAGCAAACCTATCAACATATTGACTATCCATTTTGGTCTTTTCATCATTACTATTTTCAATTGCGTGAGTAACCTTAGCTACCATAGCATATTTAAAAGGTTTTTCAAGTAATGATTCAACTTGTAAAGCACCATTCTTCTTTAACCAAGTATAATAAGGAAAAATCCGTTTCATTACATTTTGTTCAAAATCAGTTAAATTACTATAATCAAATAAATACTTTTCAACACTTTCTGCTGCTTGCCAAGGTTTATCTCCTGCTTTTAACCTACTCATAAAGTGAATTAACTTATCACTATTTTCAACAGTACCACCAACTTCAGTACCAACTTTATAAGCAAAGAAGTTTTTAGTATCAGTAGGGTCATACTTTGCTTTAACCCATCTTCTCAACTTACCTTGTACCTTAGTATGAGCACCAAAATCTTTAGCAAAATAACCAGTATCAATTACTCCATGAGCAAGTGCTAAATTATAAATCTCTCCCCAAGTAGAATTTAAACCTTCAATAACTTTATCACTTTGGCCCTTACTTCTAACTACTTTTAACGCATCAATTTGGTTTTTTACATTTAAAGCATCTTGTCCAATACCTAACCAATTATTAAACATATTTGAAAACTTATTACGCATATGAAAAGATGGCATTACAACAGTTTGATTTAATTTAACAAAATGTAAAAACTTATCATAAATTTGAACTAAACGATTATGGTCTTTGAGCATTTGTAATTTACGTGTCTGATTTGCTTTATTAATTAAGGATTGATGAACCTCTCTAATTTGTGGAGGTTCTAATTTATCAATTTTTTCAATAGCACCTATTAAACTATCAAGACGTTTAACTTCAAAATCATAAGCATTACCTTTCAATCTATTAATTGTTTCTCTAACTTCAGCCATACTTAAATCATGAAGTTCTAATAAACGTTTAGAAGAATTAGGTACAGTATTACCTTTACCATCTAATTCATCAACATATTTAAGTGCATATTCATCATATAATACATCATATAAATAATTAACTTGTTTTTTAGTTAATTTTTGTCTATTTTGAAGGTTTTCAAAATATTTAATCTTAGCTTCTAATCTACCTCTTTCAAACTTAAAAATATTATTTCTAATTTTATGTTGAAAAATATTAATAGCACTATCATAATAATTAAATATTCCATTAATATTATCTTTACTTAACTCAAACATTGGAGTAGACATACTATCAATAGAATTAACGCCAAGTGTAGACTTTTCTAAATATTCATTAAAATTACGCTCAAATAAATTTTTCATACTTACTTCATCAAATTGAATAGCAACCATAGCATCTATGTGTTCAGAAATAGCTTGATTAAATTGTCTATTATATTCTATAAAATATTCTTTACCAGAAGTAATACCCATAGCATTTAAGTTTTGTTCAATAGTTCTATTTAAATCAACAGAATTATCGCGTAAAAATACCCTAACAACATGACTAATCTCATTACTCATATCTAAAGAAATATTTAATTTAGCCATATCAACAGCACTATCTTTAATTTTAGGTAAACTAATAACTGAACCAAAACCATCTTTAATAACTGTATCACGCTTTACTTCTGTACCAAATATATTCATCATTTCTTGTGTATAATGAGTATCATAAAGTACTTCTAAATTCTGTAAAGCACGTGTTTGATAAATATCAAATATGCTATCAGAAAATAAATTCTTACCACCTAATTTTTTAGACATTTCTTTATTGATTTGATTAATAGTGTATCCATCAAATTCTTTAACTCGAGAATGAGCAAATTGATTTCTAATCTTACCATAACCATAACCTTGAGTTAAAGCAGCTTGAACATCATCATCAAATTCTTTAATACCTAAGAACTCAGCACCATCTTCAGTAAGAAGTCTAGTTACATACCCATTAATCCACTTATCAACTTGCTCTTGTTTTAACACTCCCGCTTCAACTTCAGATGCACCAATCTCTGTAAACTTATCTCTAAGGTCTTTAGCAATTGCTTTAATTTTATCATCAACAGTCATATCAGCGTCAAGCATAATCTTAGTCACATCAACAAAATTGATTGCACCTTCTATCTCTTCTGCACTAAGATTTGCTCGAACATAAGTTTCAAATACATCATCATTATTTAAAATTTTCTCTAAACGTTCAATTTGCCTACCAACATCATAAATATCAACATTACTATCATCAATCTTATTAATTAACTCACGCTTAGCAAGCCTTAAATCTTCTACATGTTTAAATACACCTTCTAAACGTTCAGTAGCTTCTTTTTGTAATTCTTCAATTTTTAACTTTCTAATATTATCAACTTCATTAATATTAGATAATTTAGATTTATAATCTTTTATTTGTAAATGTAAATCATCAATTTTATTAATCAAATCATGTAGCCTTACAGTTTGTTGTGTAAATTGTGGCTCAACACTACTGGATTTTATATTATGAAACTCATCCCAACCTTTAAATATTTCAACCATTTCATCAGAAGTAGCAGTAACCTCATCTACTTCTCTCCAACTAATACGTGGTAATGCTTTAGGTTTTTTATTTACCCTACTTACATTCCACCTAGCAAGTTTCCTAATAGCTTTTCTTTGAGGAACACTAATATCAGACCAATTTCTACCTAACTCTTCTAAAAAAATTTCCATATCTTTAATAATAGATTCAGCCCATATTTGAGTTTTACTATTTTTATATTTACTTTGTTTTAAAATATTCTCAAGTTCACCACTACGTTCATGTGGAAGAAAACCCCTAACAGGAGTTTCATTATAAACTTTATCTTTTAATAAATCTCTTTTTCTTGCTTCTAAAGTTTCAATACGAGTTGTTAAATCACTAATTCTTTTCTTCTTACTATCTGCCTTAACAACTCTATTTACTTGTTTAGTACCCTTTGCCAAAGCTTCTCTTTTCTTTTTAAGAGAATTATTTAGTGCTTGAGCAATTTTAGTATCAACTATACCTTCTAATTGTTTTTCAATTTCTTTGATTTGACCTTCAAGTTCTTTAATATCTTTTTTAGTAAGTGGTCTTTCAACTAAATTTCTAGTAGTTTTTTGAACACCATCTATTTTTAAACTTTCAATTTCTTTTTTCATATCAGCTATTTTTATATCAATCTCATTAACTCTACCTCTAAGTATTGAGCCAGATTGTTCAAAAGCATCTTGTCTTCTTTTTAAATCTTCAATCTGAGCTAACTCTTCAGCATGTAAACCAGGAGTAGTAGCATGATATTTTTCTTGATTAATATATTCTAATACTTCATCATAAGATTTCATCTTTCCAAACATAGCAAGATAAGACCTACGTTCATAATCAGCCGCAGTTATCTCAGCTAAAACACGTGCATCTTCTTCACTTAATCTACTATAAAAATCATCACTACTTCTAGCAGAAGTTTTACCAGCAATTATTTCATCTAAACTTAAAATATCTTTATTAGTACCAACACCATATTTATCATATATTTCTTTTAAACGTTTAGTATAAAAATCATCCCAAGTTTTAAATTCACTGTTTTTACCACCATAACCAATTTTACTAGCAATAAAAGAATACATTTCCTGACGATTAACAAAAGATAAATCATTCGATAAATAATCACGAATCTGTTCAGGAGTCATACCTTTATCAATCATAGCAATAAGTTCATCATATTTACTAGCAAATAAATTACGATGAATCATACCTTTAATTCCATAAACATATTCACTTATCGCATCAGAAAGATTAACCTTCGCTTCAAATTCACCTTTATTAGTAGAGACACTCTTACCAAGTCTTCTTTTAATTTTCTCAACTTCTTGAGCAATTTCTTCAGGTGTTCTTTTTACGTATCCAACACCTCTAACATATTTATTAACACTTATATTATATGAGATATTTCCATCTTCATTTACAACATTTTGTAACTTAGTTTTACCTTTAGATTCAATAGCAACACGATAATCATTATGAAACTTCTTAATATTATCAATCATACCTTTATTAATTTCATCTTTTTCAACTTCATAAATTTTAACTAATTTCTGTAAATTTTCTAAACCAATAGGTTCATCAAAATTTAAATTACGAAGTCTATTATGATATTCTTCTCTTAACGCATCAATAGTTTCATTACTTTTAACTAAATCATTATCAACACCATATTTAGAGTTATTTAAAAACTCCTGCATTTCAGTTAAATCATCTATTTCTTTTTTAAAATTATCTCTTTGCCTTACTAATTCATTACGCATAATTTTTGCTTCTTTAGTATCGAGTAATTTAATAGTTCCCTTTAATTCACTCCACATAGTTTTATCTTCTAATATATCAATTAATTTTTTAGATTCAGCAGGAGTAATACCTTTTAAATTTTTCTCTGCCCAATCTCTAATAATCTTTTCCTTTGCTAATTTATCACCAGTTAAACCTTGAGTAATATCTACCATCTTAACAAAATCATAAACAATACCAGGGTCTTCTTTAGATGCTAGATAAAGTGGAGTCACCGTAGAAAACTTCTTGGCAAACTGAGTACCATAAATAGCATTTCTTAATTTTGCATAATAAGGAGCAACAGTAGCTTCGCCAAAATCTTGAGTACCTTTAGGAGTAGTAAATTCTAAACGCTTTGCATTAGGAAAATACTTCTCACCAATAAAAGGTAAATTCTTTAAAGATAAGTTTAATCCATATTCAGGTGTTTCTCTAAGTCCAATAGTTTTGTTAAACTTGCTAACAAACTTCTCCGCATCAGAAAGAATTTCATCATCAGTTAAAGTAACTCCTCGATTTACCATTCTAGCTTTAATAATCTCTTTTGCTCTATCTATATCAAGTCCATTATCAAATGCATCAAAAGTACGATAAACATCATCAGCCTTACTCTTAGCAATATCTTTTGCAACAGATAAACCACGCCCAGAGAACTCATTGAACACTTTTTGATACACTTCATCAGCAAGTTTATCAGCATCTATATTATCTAAATCATCTAAATGATGCAACCCATACTCTTCTACTACTGATTTGACAAAAGGTTTAGTATGAGTCATAGCAACGCCAGCACGCCCTGTGCCACGCACTAAAGCACTCGTCCCACCAGAAAGATAAGTAAGAGGGTCAAGTAACACATCAAGTCCAAAACCAAGTACACCTTGAGCAACCTTACCACCCATAGAAGTAGGTTGCCAACCAACACCTTGCATTACCTTAGAATAAGTATACCGACCCTTCTCATCCCCTGTAAAACCTGATTTAAACCCTCTCCACGCACCTTCAAAAGGATTAACAGAATCCTTATCAGCACCATCAGTAAGACCCTTAACAAATCCAGCAGTTGTATATAAAGGAATAGATAGAAAATCAAATACTTTAGATAAAGTACTTCTATCATTCTCTACTTCATATTTATAACTTGTAATTTTTTTAGACAACGTTTCAATAAGTTTTCTTCTTTCTTTACTTTGTATCCAAGTATTAGGAACAAGTTTATTACTGAAATATTGCCTATCAAAATCACCTACGGGGTCAAATTTAAAATTCAACCTATACACCACCTAATAATTCAACAATTTTGCCTTAGCTTCCATTGCCGCTTTTTGTTTATCACGACCAGATTTTTTCTCATCATAATCAGTCCACCAATTACCAAGTGCACCCCAATTATAAGATACATCAACAGGTTCAGGAATAACTCCACCATAATTCTCAGGAAGATATGGATTATTCATTACAGCTTCAGCTTGTTTAGTAGCAACTGTAGTATCATATATATCTCTTATTTTTAAATCACGTTCCATTTTAGCTTGACCAATTGCAACTTCATACTCAGGAGTACCAGGAGTAATTGAAGCTTTAGCACGTTGCATTTTTAAAGCATAATCATCTTGAGCCGATTTTGCACTAGCTCTAGCTTGAGCCGCAATTTGACCCATTCTATATGAATTTTCCATACCCATTTTCTTTAACTCATTTTGAAATTGAACATCTAAAGTATCTAAATCCAACTCATGAGATTTAAGCATTTCTTTAATTTTATAATTAAATTGAGTTTCCATTTGTTTATTAGCATATTTATCACTTTCAGACATTTCCCAATTCTTCAAAGCTAAGTTTTGCATTGCTTCAGCTTTAATCATATCAGCTTGACCACGTGCTTGTATTAACCCTGCATCATATTGACTATTAAGATTAACAATATCTAAATTTTTCTTTTGCATAACAGAATTAATTCTATCTTTAATATTATTAATACGTAAATCTCTTTCAGACATAGAAGAATTAATAAGTTTATTTTTCCTTGCATTATCACCCTGTATTAAACCAATCATCTGTTGAGAGTTTTGTATTCCTCTATTTTGTGCTGTAAGTCTAGTATATTCTTGGTCTTGAAGTGCTAATTGTTCAATCTCAGCTTTAGCATTTTCAAATTGAGTCTCTGCTTCTCTAACAGAAATACGTCCATCATTAACTGCATCAGCATAAACTTTTTCTAATTCTGCTATTCCTGATGCTTTTGCTGATTCAAGCATTCCTTTTTGATTTGTAAAATACCCTTCAGCACTCTTATCAGCAAGTGAAGAAACATAATTAGAAGACTTCATATATTCATTACGTGAAGCATTAAGTTTATTTAAATAAGCTTCTTGATTAACTGTATCCATACCAGAAGCTAAACGATTAGCAATAACAGCTTGAGCACGTTGTATTTCACTCTCAACAACATCAGGATTATTTAAATCAACTTGAGTACCACCTTGACCATTATTACCATATTGACCATAACCCTTATAAATATCTTCTACCAACTATATCACCACATTTCTATTTAAGTTTACCAGTAGAAATAAGCATAGCAAGTTCCGCTCTACTTATTGCTTTATCAGGTCTAAAAGTATTATCACTATACCCAACCATTATACCTTTTTCAACTACATCAATAATATATTGCTCTGCCCAGTGCCCATTCACATCAGAAAAAATTGCTTTACCAAAATCTTTAACTTCACTCATAAATTTATCCTTATTTATTGTTTCACCAGGACAATCAGTACTTGCATTCTCTCGATGAAATCTAATATATTTACCTTTATTATAAAAATACTTAGCAAGTGCTAAAATTGAATTTTTTTGCTTACCTTCAAACGCATCACAAGCAACATTAAAATTACCTAACATTTCTACTGCAAGTGGTACTTTATTAACTGTACCATTATATCCTTTTATTGATGCAGGAATTTGTTCAAAAGGTCTACCAGTAACAAATAACCCATCAGGAAATAAAGTTAAATGTTGACCAATATCTTTCCAATTTCTTTCTCTGATATGAAATTTACGCATATTCTCTTGTAAAATAAAATAATTATCACCATTGAAATCTTTATGACTTGGTGCTGAAGTGTGATGTACATGTAATTCTGAATGATTATACTCATCAAGAATATTTAACAACTCATCTATACTAAGTTTCTTATCCAAATTAATACCCCTTCCAAATATTAGATTTTGAAGCAAGACGATTTAATGCAGAAAGTTTAGGGTCAATTTTAGAATTAAGAATAGATTGTTCACCTAATTGATTAGATAAACCAGGTTGATTAATAACTCTCTCTACCATAGAGGAAGGATTTAAATTAAGACCATTATAATTTATACGTTGCCTATTACTATCAACAATATCTCTCATACTATTTATTATATTACCAAATGCACTATCAAAATCAAAGTTATTTACTTGTTGAGTTGGTTGTTGTTGAATCGGTACTTGTGGTATGATTCGTGGAATAACTTGTTGTTGAGGTAAGACTTGTTGTTGAGGTACAGTAGGTTTAGAATTACCAATTGAAATATATTGACTACCATCTATACCACCACTATAACCTGCACTTGCCCTAGCGGATTCTGCAGCACTATGAGCCGCTTCCATCCCTGCTTTATCACCTTTAGCTTGTGCTGATGCATAATCAGCTTTTGCTTTTTTTATAACAGCACTATCTTCAATATTAGCCACACCCTCACCACCTTAATAACTAATCAAATGAGCTTCAAAAAATATATTTGTATAATCTTTTGTAGAACCAGTTTGTTGAGATACACCAAATTCAATATAATCATTAATAGATAAATCATCAAAATAACTATAGTTATAAGTAGTTGTATGAATACCATTAAATAACCGTTCATTTGATGCAAGTAAAACACTTCCATTTTTATAAGCTACATGTAAAAAACTTTGCTCTCCAATAGTACCACCAGGATATTGAAAACCATAACTAATCATATATTTACCAGCAGTTTTAATAGTAATTCTTGTTGGATTAATTACACTTTCATGCATCGTATTAGTATCATATTCTTCTGATGCAAATGATATTAATACAGGTGAAGCACTATTAGAAATTGATTGTGAATTACTTATCAACATAACACAAGGTACAATAGCTGGCAACATACCAGTACTTGTACGTTTAGCAAGAGTATTAGCAGTTGCAGTAGTTGCAACAGTAGAAGCTAGTTTTGCATCTGTCACATTTGCATCAAGTATTTTATCTGTTGTGATGCTTCCATCAGCAATCTTAACAGTTGTTACATTTCCATTAGCAATTTTAGCAGTAGTTACATTTGCATCAAGTATTTTAGCAGTTATTACTGAATCAGAAGCTAATTTATCAGCAGTTATATTTGCATTAGCTACTTTAGCAGTTGTTACAGCATTATTTGCAAGTTTATCTGCTGTTACATTTGCATCAAGTATCTTAGCAGTTGTTACATTTGCATCAGCAATTTTAACAGTAGTTACAGCATCACTTGCAAGTTTAGCATCAGTTATACCTGCATCCTTTACTCTTAAAGTATTAGTATCAATTTCAATTGTACTATCATCCACATTAACACTTAAAGTATTATCCACAATACTTTGACTAAGTCCATCACCAGGAGCATTTAAAATTGCAATAATTTCATTTACTTTAGTTTCCACATCACTATTATTAACATCAAATTTTTCACTATCTATAACATCACCAACAGAAAAATTATCATAAGTAATTGACAAATCAACTATTGCCACTAACGTTTCCCCCTCACTTCATATTCCCCATTAATTTGATATATTTTCATTGGTTGATTCATTTCATCATCAGTTATTTCACTCCACACAAAATTATCATATAAATAATATTTACCATCAGCAGTTACTTTTGCAACAGTTTCACCATTCACTTTTTCAGTAGTACTACCTAAATCAGCTATAGTAGCAACTTCCCCATAGTACTTATATCCATTTGATATATTAAATCGTATATTTCTACCACGCATACCAACAATAAATGGCAATGATGCATTTATATTTCTAACAACAAACCTATCACCAAATACTGCCCTACCAAATGTTGATGTCTTATTTGGTACACTTGTACTACTAAATACATTATTATAATCAATTTCAAACACTATATTTACATCAGATAAATAACTATTATAACAATGTGCTACTATAAAAAATTCTTTAAATAACTTATAAGTATTTGCATCATCCATATCAAAATATTTACTTATCCATTTAGATAAAAAAGGAGCACCATTATCTAAATAATTTGTACTAAATTTAACTATTCTTCCATCATTATTACCAATAAGTAATGTACCATCTAAATTATAGAATGAACGTGCATTAATACTATCAAATAATGTAAATGCTTGATTCCTATAATTATAAATAATTATTTTATCTTTTATAGCTAAATACCATTCATCTTTATAAAAAATAGATTCAGCATCAACAAAATCACTTATAGTTAAATTTATTGGTTCTTTATATAAATCAATTTTTCTACTAACTAAAACAGTTGAAACAATTTTTTCATTACTTTTAGATGAAGATAGGAAATAAATATTACCATCACTACCTAAAAAGAATAAATAATTATTAACTAAACACATTGCACCATTGCTTACTACTCCAGTATGAGAGTTTATTCTTTTTAAATTAAACACTTCTAAACCATGAGTAGGATTATTAGTAAGACCACGTAAAACATATAAATCATTATCTCTACTTAATATTATAGCGCCATCATACTCAATAATACCAGTAATTTTATCACTAGTAGGTGGAATTTGTACTGGCATCGTAACAGGAAAATAATAAGGACTTACTGTTGATGTGAGAAAAATATTATCATCATCTTTATCACAACCAGTAACAACAAGTCTACCATTATAAGAACAAATATATTTAGGATTAAGTGGCAACACATTAGCACCAAAGTAAGTATCTGCAATTTCAGCTGCACAAGGTTGATACTGTATTTTACTTGTAGTATAATTATAAATTGTTTTACCAACAGTAGCAGGAGCAGGATTAGGGGTATAGCCAGCAGTAGGATTTTCTACTTCCATCAACACATAATTAGGATTAGGAGTTCCCACCACATCAATAACAGAACCATCATCTATTTGTGGAAATTTCCCATAAACATATATTTTTGCACCATCAGTAAAAAAATATTTACCATCATGATTTACACCACAAGGTTTACTAGATATCGTATAAGCTGTAGAGCCAAAATAAATTTTCTTTTCTACTGCTCTAATATAAATATTATCTTCATTGTAAGGTTTAAATTCATCTTGCCATACTACATCAGCATAAGTTACAGCGGCTTCACCTTCACCAACTACTTCAGTAATATCAACTGCATCATAATATTCAGTACCTTTTCTTTTTTCCATAAGAGTTTCATCAGTGAAAATCATATTCATTAAATTAGAACTTTCATTAACCTCTAATTGGTCTGAACGATTATTCAACCCACCAGAAAAACTTTTTAAAGTAAAATTAAATACCTTATTGGGAAGTGGAATTTGTCTTTGTATATAAGTCATTACTCCACTCCTTCCACTCCATCATCTAAATCAACTTCTTCAATTGCATCAACAAAATAAGTATCCTCAACAAACTCTTCAACAACTATAATATCAACATTAGTGATAACAACTTCACCACTCTCAACAAGTGCCTTTAACTCTGCTAATTTAGTTTCAAATTCATTCATTAAATTAGATGCTTGATAGTGTCTTTCATCTTGATAAAAACAACGTGAAGAAGCATATATAGCAAGGAGAACATGAAATTGAGCAGGAAGAAGTATTGGTTCTATCAAATCAGATGCAGTATCATCTATTATAGGAAGATATATCATACCAACTAACTCTTGAATACTTTGTTTAACCCTATCAATACCTTCATTAAGAAAATCATATATATCAGCTTTACGAAAAATAGAATCATCTAAATCTCTTGTAATAATACGTACTCTATTAACAAGTTGTAATCTATTCATACTTCACCACCTTATAAAATAAGTTATTTTATTTTAGTTTATTTTAATTACTCCACTGGTTCTTCGGGAGGTACTTCTCCTGGCACTTCTTCATCTTGTATCGCTTCCTCAGCTAACCTTGCTTCCTCAGCTAATCTATCAGCTTCAATCTGCGCATCCCTAACTACTATATCCGCATCAATACGCACAATAGCATCTGCTAATTCCCCTTCAGTACAACCACTGAGAAGTCCACTTGCTTCAACTACTACATACTTTCCAGCTTCAATAAACGTCTTAGTTCCATCTGCTTCATTTACAACTAAATCTTTCTCAAGTTTATAATAAACAGCCACGTTTAAACTCCCCTTTCATATTGCATTTGTAAGTTCGGCACAACTCCTACAGGACTTCCATCTACACGCTCAACATATAATGTACCATTACGCTCTGCGGTTAACGCACTACCTAATGTAATTGGTTCATATTTAGTAATTACAGGATTATCTAGTTGATAAATAAAACTAATAGGATAAGTGTTAAGATATGTTGCAAATTTAGCTGAAACAGTTGCCCCTGCCATTGCGTCAATTTTAGCTTTTTCTAAAACCATATAAAGTACATTGTTAGAATATATACTAAAGTGCCTAGAATCAGTAGTAGCACTAGCTGTAGTTCCAATATAGCCATCAGCACAGTAACTATAAACAACAGAAGCATCAATAGATGGATGGTAAACATTTTTACCATTACCCCAATTAGTTTGCATTCTATACGTATTTGTATTTGTTACCAAAGAACCCCACAATAAACTTCCATCCAACGTTACCCAATCACTTATTCGCTTAGTAAAAGTTCCACTACTCGCATCAAAACTATCCGACACAGTACCTATACTACGCAACTCAGCAGGGATTAAGCAAGTTGTTTCTCTGTAAGGTTCGTAGGTGGTTGCTGTAGAGGATTGTTCTAGTTGGGCAAGCGTGAGAGGATAAGTTACCCCGTCAACCACAGATATTCGAACATAATAACAATTGGAAGGAGTAACAAAACTACCTCCAGAGTCTATTCTTTGAATATGCACTTTATTTTGGTCATATTGATTAACTAGCCTATCAGTGCAGATATATCGTGTATTAGGTAAAACTCTAAAATAATTATTACTCCTTGCGGCATTACCACTAGAAGCAATCGAACCTGACGAACCATAATAACTCCCAGTTATAACATCTGATGTAGATATATTACATAAATTCTTCCCAACACTACGCAACCTTGTAATGCTACGACTTCCACTAAACCAATCAGCAAAGAGTTTATCACATGTGGCCTTGCTTGGTTCATTACCTGTTCCAAAAATATCTGAAAGACATAAACACATTAAATTATCAATCTGTATTTCATCAAATCCAGAACCCCTATCATCCCTAACAACAGGTAAATGCCCAGTAGTTGTTGCTGTTATTAACATAGATAATCTCTCAAAATTTCCAGAACCAGAATGTGCTATAAATGATGAACTAGTAAAACCTAATTGAACTAAATTAGATGAAGCCTTAACATTAACCATTGCATAATATTTTTTACCTATAACAGTTGATGATAACGCAACTCTAGCAAAACCATATTGGCCAGAAGCAATAAACGTACCAATTCCAGATGCTTCTGTTAAACTTCCTAAATAAGTTACCCACCCAGTAGTCCCTTGAGCAAAGTTTCCATTAGCAAGTAAATTAGTCGCTACAGCACTCCCTACTGACTTCACTCCACCTGTTTTACCATCAGTACCTACGCTCATAGGATACTTTAACGCAAGTTGGTCAGCCGTCATATTAGTGAAATCTGATTCAATCTCTGAGCCAGTAGGGAGTTCGTATAGGCGAATGTCTTTGAAGTCGATGTAAGTACCATCAGTACTTGAACTTCCAGTTACACACCTTAAAGTATTATTTGCTATTGGATTAGCAGTAGTAAAAGTTGCCTTATTGTTTCCTAATGCTTGTGGAATCAAAGTAGCTACACCAATAATACTAGTAGATGAAATGTAAAATTTATCAGCCAATAAATCTGTAGCTAGCACATTATAAAGCACTCCATATTTTTGATTTGATTTACAAACTACAGACAGTTCAGCATATTCATTATTTCCTTCTGCTACTAAATGTATCCCAGTACTGCCCTTAGTACTCCCTGTACCCGCTACAGTCCACTCAGCATAAGTAGCAGGAGTATAATCTAACTCATTTTTAAGTGTTCTACCAAGTACAGTTGCTTTCAACTCCCCTGGCACAATTACAGATGGATTATACTTTGCCATGAGTGCATCTGCGGAAAGTGCTGTAAAATCTGCTTCTATTTCGGAGTTAAGAGGGAGTTCGAAAAGGCGAATATCTTTGAGGTCAATGTATTGTCCATCTGCATTTTCAGCAGGTAAATAAAACTCCAGTTTATTTGTTGTTATTGTAGCTTGTGTAGTAAAAGAAATCTTATTGTTTCCAATTAATTTAGGTACATTAAATGCGGTACCAGTATATTGACTGTTAAGTTTCAAAAAATTAACCAACGTAGAAACCAATACATTATATAATAAACCATACTTGGTATTACCCTTAACCTGTGTAGTTAACGCTGCCGATTCAGTTCCTCCAGATGCCACTAGATGTATCCCTGCTACGCTCTTTATTGAGCCAACTCCATAAACTGTCCATTCCCTATAATCCGCACTGTATACTAACTCATTCTTAAAATGCGGCACACCTACTACATTAGGATTAGCTTTAATATTATACGTATCAGTAAATGATTTACCTTGCACAGCACCTTGCAAAAAAGATTTAAATGAACTTTTCAACGGATTAACAATTGCTGGTATAGTCATTCACTACACCGCCTTTACTCTCACGTACGCGCTAAATCCATCTGCCGCACCAAGTCCAGTAACATTACTTACTACTAAACGCAAATCAGTATCAGCAAAAATACCTTCAATCTCCTTAACATAAGTATTAATAGTAGTACCAGTAATTGCTTGAGATTTAAGTACGGTAAACGAATCATAGAAAGAATATCTGGTATCCCCACCAAAAGTTAAACACTTACCAAAAATCTTTACTGTTAAATCTGTAACAGTAGAAGGATTATATACTACTATTTGATAACGTTGAGAAAAGGTTGCTGGTTTCACTATATCTACATTTACCTGCGTATTAATAAGTGCAGAATTTGCAAAAGCTACAGCTTGGTCATCCCCTATTTGCGTTACAGAAAGAAGTCTTTCTGATTGAGTAACAGGAACTACAGCATCAAGTAAAGAAACACTTTGAGCATGAGTTCCATCATTTAAATCAACAACTTTCATTGGTACTTGACTCATATACACAATTTTATCTGCCATGTTTGTACCTCCCTTTACTTATAAAAAATAGGGTAGGAGTTATACCCCCACCCCTAATTAAAAATAATCAACTAAGCAGTAGCAATGTAATATAAATAAACTGTCATAGCTCCACCAGCATTAGTTACAATACTGGTAAAATCACTACCACCAGTAACCGTTACTCTAGGAGTTGATGCTGTTGCATTAAAACAAGTATCCATAGGTGCACCAGTTCCAATAGTACCAGTTGTAAATACAGAACCACTAGTAGAAGCAGAAAATTTACCTAAAGTACCAGCTACACCAACTTGCATCACCGCAGTAGTATCACCAGCAAAAGCACCAGTAACAACTGCTTTCCAACCAAGTACTATTGCACCAGCAGGAAGAGAACTTGCTGTAAAATCAATATAACCAGTTGCATTTGTATTATCTGTAAAATCAGCAACAGCACAAACTTTACTAATTACTGAAACTTTAGGAACTGCTAAAGTAAGTGCACCAGTATTAGCTAAAGTAGCATCACCAGATACAGATACCGAAGCCACATCAGTACCATCACCTACTAAAATCTTTCCATCACCTTTAGCATCAATAACCCCTGTTCCAGTAGAAATACCAGCAACAATACTACCCCGAGTAACACCATCAAGAACATTAAGTTCTGCCGCTGTAGAAGTTACAGATGTACCAGCACCAGACCCAAGTTTCAAATCAGCAACAGCAAGTACATCAATATTTTTATTAGCTCCAAGTACTACGGCTTTACTCGCTAAAGCTGTACCAGCAGTTACTCCATCAATAAAACCTAATTCAGTAGATGTAATTCCACTAATCGGTATTTCTACTCCATTAAGATAATATTTATCCGCATCAACATAATCAAAATTAGTAGTTCCCATGCAACACCCTCCTTAGACCTCAATATAGAAGATATATAAATCACCAACAAATTCAGTAAAAGCATTGGGTACGGTCACAGTAATATTAGGAGCACTTGTGGTCATAACTCCTTTTAATGCACAAGTATGTGCAACTGCACCAGTAGCAGCCACACTAGCTCCATCAATAAAGCCATCAGCATCACCACTATCAGCACTATCAGTACCAATTTCAATAGTCTTAGTAGAACCAGTAGTTTCAGCAGTAGTTACACGTAATGCCGCACCAAGTACATAATCAGTTGCACCCATTGCTACACCAAGACTTGTTTCCGAACCTGAACCACAATCAGCAGCTTCAATATGAATACGTCTAATCTTAATCGGACTAATTTCAGATACACAATCTTCATCAGCCGTAGGTAATGAATCAAAAAAACCAGTAATTCCAGGATAAGTAGTGGCGTTACCAGCAATTTTCTTATAAGCCATTTAAACCATACCTCCATATAATTAAATTAAGGAAAGGGGGTAAACCCCCTCACCAGTTAAAGACCAGTAGAACCTACAAATCCACGCCAATCAGATACACCCATACTATAACGCATGTAACCACGATATTTTGCAATAAAAGTATCGAAATCTTCTTCCCATTTAAACTCTGGTCTAACACGCCAGAAGAAGTTAAGTTCATGCCGAGCACCATCTTGAAGGAACCAAGCAGTATCAGAACCACCTGCAGCAAGACCTAAATAATCAAGTACGATAATTTCAATTCCATAACTACGTAAGTATTCATTGGTATCATTATTGGCAGTTCCAGCTAAATTAGTAGATTTAAGCAAACGAATCGCCGTATCTTGAAGTAATGGTGGAACAATAAGTCGAGTAGCTCTAAACTGAGCCAAGTTTCCTGCTTCATCAGGAGTACGTGCCATTAGAGCAAGTGCCGCTTTTAAGTTTTGCTCATTAAGTGCACCAGATGCTAAGTTATCACCAACACTAGTAGAATCAAGCAAATCATGGTCATCAGCACAGAGAGCTTTACCATCATAAATTGCAGTATCACCAGTAACTCCACCACCATTAGTTACAAATGCTTTGTTAATTAAAAAGGCCGCATCTTTTTCTACTTTAGCCCGACCAGAACGAGCCATAGCCTTCGGTAACTTTTCCATTTCCCGATACTTTTCATCATCATACATTTCCCGAGTAACCATAAAGCCTTGAGTAAATGCATCATGAATATAAGTACGAGTCAAACCAGGAGATAGAGTTTTATAATCTACAGTATCAAATTGTGAAGCACGTTTCGTCCAATCACCAAATGCACCCATTCCCCAATCAGTTTCAGTAGCTTTATCAGAGGTGTGTACATTATAAACTTGAGAAAATTGCTCAGGAAGTTCATCATAAGTTTCGAAGAAAATCTTCCTAAGTCCAGGTTCTAACAACTTACCAAAATTAAGCTCTCCTGCTCTATCTGCTTCAGAATAATTAAAAGTATTAGCGTCAGTTGGTTGTACAGGAGTAGCGAAAAGTTGTAAATCAAAATTCCACAAATCTGCCATTATTTCATATCCCTCCATTTTGCATATTCAGCAATTGGATTCTTAGCACTTTTAAACATTTTAAGTGCAACAGATTCCTCTGCTTTACTAATTTTAATTTCCCTATCAGCTATTTGTTTCTGAGAAGTTTTAGTAGAGATTAAAGTACCAGTTGCTTTTCTTTCATCTTCAATTTCTTTAATCAAATCACGTTTAATCTGTTCTTTTAAAGCATTAATATCTACTTTTTCTTCCTTCCTTTTATCAGCGTTAATAGCTTTATAAGCAACTTCTAAATCAACAATTCCACGTTCAGATGCAAATCGTACAACTTCTTTTTCATCAAAATCAGAGTACTTTCTTTCTAAACGCATAATCTCTGCGTCTAACTGCATATCATAAACTTTTTGTTCCAACTCCATAATCTTACGAACAGCAGGGTCAGCATTCTTTGGTACAGGAATTTTAGTACCTATCTCATTAAGTAATGCAGGATTACTTCTTACAACATTATAAAATTGCAATGCTTCTTCTGCTTCTTTTGATTTTTGAGATAATTCTTGAGTTTTTTTAGTATAATCCCTATGACGTAAATAACCTTTTTGTAACTCATCAATAGTAAATTCTTCTTCACCTATTTTAATTTTTTCAGGTATTTTAACTTCCTCTTTTTTTTCTTCTACTTTAATTTCCTCTTTTTTTTCTTCAAGCACGACAGGTTGTTCTACTTTAGTAGAATCCTTTTCATCAGCTTTTTGCTCGGCCTTCCAAGCACGATACTCATCAATATTCAATATAAAACCTCCTATGGAATCCTTCTCAGGGTGTTCCAAAATTAAAATTATTTATTCATAAGTTCTATTAACTCTGGATTTTTTTGAACTAAAAGTGCTAATTCATCATCAGATAAACCTTCTATACCAGATAAAATTTCATCAGGTAATCCATCATCAACATCTTCTTCTTCTGCAATATCTTCTTCAGGATTTTGATATAATTTTTCTGCATCAGTATAGCCAGTATTATATGAATCAGTTTTAATTTTCTCTTCTTTTTCCATCATTTTCTTTTCTTGTTCAATCTTATCATGCTTACCTTGTAGTTGTAAAATTTCTTGATTTACCTTCTCAAGTCCAGATACAAGTTGCTCAATAGCACTCATAGTTTGTTCATCATCTTTTTGGTCTTGTTGCATAAACTGTTGCATTTGTTGACCCATTTGTTCAATCATTTGTTGTAACTGTTGCATTTGTTGTGTAACTTGTAAATTTTGTCCTTGCATACGTTGAAGCATAGCACTTTGAATTTCTTGAGGTAAAAAATATGCAACTGCTTCTCTATCTACGAGTGGTTGACCATCAGGCATTGGAGTTTGAGCAAGTCGAATCATAAGGTCAAGCATAGCAGAACGATTATTGGGCATAGTTGAACCAGCAGTAATTTTTAAATCAAACTCATATGACAATACATCTTTTTTAAATAATTTAAAATCATAAGAACCATCAGATTTAGTAATAGCAATCCACTTATCTTCTTTCCAAAACTGACGCATACGAGAAAACCACTTACGTGCCATTTTTCCTAAGAATGTTTCAAGTCCTTGTACTTTAAGCCTAATTCTTACTTGACCAGCTTCTTGTAGTGCAAGTATTCCTTGAGCAGTATAAACACCAGTATCACTTTGACCACGTAGAGAATTAAACATACCACTGATTTCACGCATATCATTTTTAAATACATCAGGTTGTTGAACTACATAATTAGGCATACTAGGTGGGTTTTCTCTTTTTACTTCTGAACCAGGATTCTTACGAATAATTAAACCTTGACGATTAGTAATTTTACCTTGTGGAATACCAGAATTCTTATCAATAATCCAAGGACTATTAGCAGTAGTTTTAGCGTGGTCAATAATTGCATTATTCATTTCATTCATATAAACTTGTGGAGATAAAAGCTGAGCTACTTCACCTTCTCCCCAAAACTTACCAGGTAAATCATAATCTTTACAAAGCTCAAAAGGAAACTCACCATCTTCATAAACAATTGATTTATCTTCAAATACAATTCCTAACATCGGAGCAACAATAAGATGTCTTCCATTAGGATATCTTGGTTTAACTTTTCTAACTTCACCTATAACTTCTTCATCATATTCATAAGCACGTGTAAACACTTCAAGAATAAGTACTTGATTATCAACCCTAGAGTTATTACTATTGTTATAAACAAGTTCAGTATAGTTTACAGAACCACCTTTAACTAAATGTGCTTTCTCAGGATACTTTCTTTTAAGTACAGATTCATTAAAATAATCAGCATAAATAATATATTCAGCATCCTCAATACTAGTAGCAAGTGGGTCAGGAAAAACATTAAACGGAGATACTGGAATACCTTTTATCTGTTTGCTTTGAGAATCATAAGGAATATAAAATACACAAGTACCAAGTACTAAGGTATTAATTAACTCCCGAGCAACTTTAGGTCTTAAATCTTCTCTATCCCATTCATAAGAAAATGCTTCAGTTAAATCTGCACTAGAAGCACGACCATCAGGTTGTCTAGGTATTGCTTCATACTTAGGATTATTATCAAGCATAATTGGCCTAATTGTTTCTACTAAAGCAAAAATATAATTACTTACTTGATTCGAACGATAATCTGGTAAATTTGAATTCTTAAAATAATCACCATTATACGCATCAAGATAAGTATTCCACCTCTTAGTGTATGGAGCTTTTGCAACCATTGCATCTTTCCATTTAAAATTCCATTCACTAGCTAATTGTTGTTCTTCATAACGACCTTCAAGCACTACACCACCCCTTAATAACTAAATTCTTCTTTAATTTCTTTCTCAAATAGAGGGTCTATTATATCTTTTCGATATTTTTCTCTTTGGTCAATCGGCACTTCTGGAATATAAGATTCTCCTTTTCCTTCTAAAAGTAATTGTAACATAATAGCAGTTGCCATTACACAATCATCAAAACAACCAGATTGAGCTTCAGTTTTACCATCATCTACTATTATATAAGAAAACATTTCTGAAATTAAAGTTTCTGAATATATACCTAAATACATTTCACGTACAAATTCAGCTAATTTATCAATCATAAAAGGTTTAGTACGAACATTAGTATTCCAACCAATTTTTTGAGTCATAACTTCTGCCATACGGTCATAAGTTTTAGTAAAAAATAAATTCCAATATTCAAGTCTTTTAAGTACTGATAAAGTAGTAAGACCATGATTATTATTTTCTACACCAACATAAGCACCATTATAATATTTACCTAATTTATCAAGTTCAACTCCAAAAAGGTCAGGGTCAATATGACCATGCCACTGAGCAACAATATCAAAAGTATCACTATCGCCAACCATTGCACAAGAGTAATCACCATGCACTAACCCCTCAGCAACATCAGCGCCAATACAATAATATTTATCTACTTCTGGTTGTTTCCAAATAGAGATATAGCCATTGTCATCATCTACAAAAGAAACTTTATTATCTCGTTCAAAAAGATAACCACGTTTTGGTTTTTGAATATAAGATTGATATTTTTTTAAAGCGTTAATTAAAAACTTAGGTCTACCAGAAGAAATAAAAGCTTCATCAGCAGTTGATGGATACTCTTGCATAAAAAGAAATTCATCACCTTGACACTTATTAGCAATAGTCCATCTACGCCAATTTAATTGCTCATAAGTAAGGTCATTTTTAACCATTAAATCATACTCATAAGTACGTATAGGGTTACCTTTACTATCTTTTCCAATAGTATTTACTTCATCAATAAATTGAGTTTTTTCCACATCAGAAGAAAAGGGTTTTATATAGGTAGGGTCTATAAACCAAGGTAGAAAAACAGGTATAAATTCATTTTCACCCCTAGTAGCCTTTTGCCACATACCATGAAACCAATCTCCTACCCCATTTGCTGTACTTTCAAGTACTACAAGTGTATTCATTTCATCTGGAACACATTGTAAAAGTCCTAACATAGTTAGTCTCGCATCAGGAAAAAAAGCTACTTCTGATGCATGTAAGTTATGAACAGTACTACTGCGACCAACAGCGTCATTTTTAGTTGCACCTGCTGTAGATACAGTAATTTTACTGCGGAGTCCTGGATTCTTGTTTTTCTCGGCGATTTCATTACTTGGATTTTCAAATACCAATGCCTTTTCATTGGAATATTTAATCATTGGCCGTATTACTTCAGGTATTTCATCCAAGTACAGCTTACTCATAGCAAATAAGTTCTGAGTTGCTTTATCTTCATGAGCAATAATCATAGAGTTCTTGAAAGAATTAGTACTCGTATCATGAAAAATAAGCCCTTCAAACAGAGTAGATAACCCCATTTGCCGAGCTTTTAGAACAATGAAACGTTTTAATTTGTTTTTTTCTTCACATTCCCTTATTTTATCAAGCACTATTTTTTGTGCTTTATTAAGTTTAAACGGGATTAACTGTGATTTTTTATCTCTAATCTTCAAGAAACTCTCTATATACCAAGTTTTATCATTTTTAAGCTTGTAATAGAAAAGTTCCTCTTTATTCAGTTAAATTTCCTCCATTTCAAGTAAAATATCATAAAAATCCATAGCACTTTCTAATTCATCAAGTGAAATACCAATCTCACTACTAAAATCACCATCATTTTCAAACCAAAAATATTCCCCATCAAACTTAATTACAAAATCCATTTCTAAATCTTGAAAAGTTAATACTCCATTATCTTTATTAATAACGCTAAATGCCATTTATTCTACCTCCATTACAAAATCCAAAACAAAAACAAATTAGACAATTCATACATTCCCATTTTTCTATTTCATCACAACAATCACACCATATAGATTCATCTAAAATTTTTACTCTACCTCCTCGATATTAACTTCAACTAAAAGTTTAAAATCATCAACATCTAAATTATATTCGTTTGCAAAAAAATCATAAAGTTCTTCTTTTAAATACTTTTCAAGTTCTTTAATATTAATATTTTCTTCTATTTTAGAAGAATCTATATAACTAAAACAATGAACTTTACTTTCTATTTTAAATATATTACTCTACCTCCACATCAACATCTAAAGTATAAGTAACACCTTCCACTTCTTCACTCTCACCAATAAGTCCATCTTTAATTACTTCAAGAACTTGACTTTTAACCATACTTTTATATTCTTCAATAGCTAACCTACTTTTTTCTATTGTAGTATTGAAAAGAACATCATTAATAATTAAACATAAATCTATGTTAATTTTAACCTTCATTATTCTATCTCCTCATATGTAATATCAATGGTATTATCAATAAGTTCTGCTAACTTTTGTTCAATAGTAGTGACAGTTTTATCAATTTTTACTTCTTGTTTTGGCTTATGCCCACCCCTATCAAGTACATCTTTTACTGCTTGCATAGCTACAGTATCGACAGGTGAATCAATAAGTTCATTAAGTTTATTAATTGCTTTTAGAGTAAGACCACTGATTTGCGTTGTGACAATGTTCCGATTAAGTTCTTGCAAATCAGAAATAAGTTCTTGTACATCGTCTCTTTTTAACCACCGACTAATTGTATTAGAGTTTACATCAAGTAAAGCGGCAATCTCAGCAAGTTTATACTGCCCAGTTAAGTACAGATTTACAAAACGTAACATCTTCGGATTAGCTTGTACAAGTGCCATTTCTTTACTATTCAGTGTCGTCAATTCGTTCTCGTTTGTAATAAGACTCACCCTTTTTATAAGTATTGTATTTACCACTTAGAAAATCTTCAGTGACAATGTCCATATCTCTTAAATCAACTATATCATACATAGCTTCAAGTTCTTCCGAGTTTATACACCCTTTAGCATAAAGTAAATCGGCGATAAACTTAATCATAAACTTATCAGGTTTATAACCACAATTATAAAAACCACACATTGATAATATATCTATTTTGCATACTCCTCTCCACTAAAGTATTGAGCCATATCATAAGAAGAATGAGGTAAATTCTTTACTAAAGGGTGTAACTCCTTTGCTTCACCTGATGAAGCACGTGATACAGTTTGTTGCATTGCAAGTTCATCCTTGATTTTAGAAATACGCTCATCAAAAAGCTTCTCTCTAAGTATTGACTCTTCATTATAAATATTTACTTGTTGATAAAGTTCTTCAGGTGTTAAAGAAAATTGTTTAGTAAGTGTGGAAATTCTTTTAAATACAATACCTAAAATAATTAAAACTAGAATATTCAGAAAACAATTTACAATAAAATAACTCACTTATACTCCTCTCTATATTCTCTTTTAACTAATAAAAAAAGTACCTCAGTCTGTAAGGAAAATAAAGTTAAATACACCTTATTAACCACATCAGAGGTACTTATATTTATACATACTTTGCCTTAAACCCCTATACTCGGACTTCTGTACTTGACTCTTTACTTGCTATTTACTTGTCTCTATATTTGGGTCTCTACTAAGAAAGGTTAAATTTTATAGGACGAAGTCCTTAAGTCAATTATAAAAGTTTAGTAAAGTTTTGTCAAGTATTATTTTTAGTACATTAAGAAATAGTTATATTCTGAATTGTTTATACAACTTATATGTATACTCTTATGTATACTTATTCTAAGTGCCTTCAGTAGTACCTTCTACAGTACCTTTTACAGTACCTTCTACAGTACCTTTTACAGTACCTTCTACAGTACCTTTTACAGTGCCTTCTACAGTACCTTATATATGGTGTATTGAGTTCAGTACTGAATGGTGTATTGATTCTAAGTGCCGAGGAATACATACCTTTTTGTTGATTTGAGAAGGTGTAGCGAAGCGGAACCTTCAAGTATTTATTTCAGTACTTTGTAAGATAACCGCTTGTGAAATGTTTCTCAACTAAGGAAAAAATTTTATATAATATATTTTTTTTTATTTGTGTCGAACTTGTGTCGAAGGTGTGACGTACACCTTGACGTCACCCTTCAGAACACCATTCGGTACACCATTCAATACACCATTCAGTTGGTCATTCAGTACACTTCTCAGTTAGTATATACACCCTTCAGTTAGTTGTTTAGCACACCCTTCAATTAGTCTATACACATTCTCTATACACCCATCAATTGGTTATGTGGGAAGAAGTATCATGGGCAACGGAGAGAACGAGAGGAAACGGGACTCCCAGTTTTGACCCCTCGGGGGTGTATTGTCCTAACTCCTGTCTGATGTGTAAAGAGCACCTACTGTACACACACAGAACCTACTCGATGCCATGCCTATTTATGCCTTTGTGCTCAGTACTAATCAATACTGTAATGTAGAAAGTGTACTGTACTCAACAGTTAGCGTAGAGCAGGTGTGTAGAAGGTGTACTGTACTAAATACTGTACTGAATGTAGAAGGTGTTGTGTACTCGAGGCAGGGTGTTGTGACAGGGTGTTGTGGGGTGGGGGGTATTGGAAAAAGCAACCAATTCCCACCAACAGAACAAGTACCAACTCATACCGAACAAGTACCAAGCACCTAACGCAGACGCATCAACACCTTCTTCCACATCAGACACTCAAGTATAAATGCCTTCAGCAGGTGTTTTGTAAGTACTTTAAGTGTTCTTTGTACTTTCTCTTTAAGTTATATTATATACTTAAAAGCTTCGCTTTGCTTACGCTAAAATATAACTTATTCTTTACTTCAAATCAAAAGAAAAGATATTATTCTTGATGTGGAGCAAGTACCCTCAGTACTTTCCTTGGCACTTATATTCAGTACTGAATTAGAATATAAAGCAAATACCCTCAGTACTCCCTTCAACACTTATCTTAAATACTGAAAGAGTAGCATACCTAACGAGAAAATAAATCAATAACACACCAACTCCGACTAGTCAAGGGGATAAAAATTTTTTTCAGTAGGGAGTGTTTATAGGGAGAACTGAAAAAATTTTTTATCTAGGGAGTGTTTTTGGGGTCGCCCTTGACAAGTCTGCGTATTGGCGTGTTTGACCTTCGGTAAGAAAGCCTTGCGGCTATTAGGTTTTTTATCTATTAGTTAAGCAAGAGCAAAAAGAATTAAGAGGGGGATTTATTTATGTTTTTTGAAGAAGAGCTTAGTTGTGATGGGAGTTGTAGCAAGTGTAAAGACACGTCCTGTATCAACCACAAAGACTTTGATGGTGAAATGCTCGAAGATGAATATTGTGACCACTGTTGTATTGGATGCTCATTATATCTTAAGTGTCAAGGTGAACCATTTGATATGGATAGTGAAGATATCATTATTTAACTCGTTGTTCCTAAATATGTAATTGGGAGTAACTATGAGGGGATTTCTCCCCTCAAACTCCCCTAGTATTAATTTTTAAGGAGGATTTATTATTGTTAGAAAGGAGAGTAACATGCTTAACATTGATTTAGCCGCTTTCTGGTTTTGTTTGTTCTTCGCAGTACTTACTGTTTTAACCCTCAGTATCAAGTTCGCAACGTTTATGATTATGGCAACATTATAAGAAAGGAGTACAACATGCATGGTTGTCAAGATTTAAATATTCTTTTTAACTGGTGTTTTATTATTATCATATATACCATTTACAAAATAATTAAATTTATAAAAGGAGATGAATAATTATGTTTATGTCAAATACAGCTTGTTTTACTGGTCATCGTCCCAATAAACTTGGAGGATACAATGAAAATAATCCAATAGCAATCAATATTAAAGAAAAATTAAAAATAGCCATTATTTATGCCATAGAAAAACAAAATATAATTAACTTTATTAGTGGAATGGCAATGGGTGTTGATATGTGGGCTGTTGAAATTCTTATTGACATAAAAAAATCATATCCCCATATTAAAATAGTTGGAGCAATCCCATTCTTAGGTCAAGAAACAAAATGGTATAAAGAAACTCAAATCAAATACAACAATTTACTTAAACAACTCGATAAAATAGAATATGTAAGCTCTCCAGGTTATTCTGCTTATAAAATGCAAATACGCAATGAATGGATGGTTAATCATTCAAAAATTGTTATCGCTGTTTGGGATGGTACTCCAGGAGGAACTGCAAATTGTGTAAAATATGCTCGCTCAAAAAATAAAAAAATAATTCATTTATTAAAAGGAGGTGAATAACATGCCAACACGTGTAGTTCATTGTAAAAAAGAACCGTTTGATGTGTACATAGGGAGACCCTCTAAATGGGGGAATCCCTTTCCTCTCTCTCTTGGAAGAAAAGAATGTATTGCTCAATATGAAAAATGGATTCTAACTCAGCCAAAATTACTTATGGATTTACATGAGTTAAAAGGAAAACGCCTTGGTTGTTTCTGTGCTCCATTCGCTTGTCATGGTGATGTGTTAGTAAGATTAGTTAATTTAATTGTAAAATAATAAACTTTTTCCCCTCTGAGCAAGGGGCGAAGGAAGCATAACTTCGCTTTCTTCATATAAATACTGCTCAATTTTTTTACCCAAAAATAAAACAAACGGAGGTATTCAAAATGAACAGTGTAAATTTAGTAGGACGTATGGTAGCAGACCCAATTCTCTCTAAAGTACAAGGTTTCAATGGAGAAACCACAGTGGCTAAGTTTCGTATTGCCGTTGACAGAGTAAGACAAAATCCTCAAGCAGAACAAAAACAAACTGATTTCCTTGATATTATTTGTTGGGGAGGACTTGCTGAGAACATCGGCAAATTCATGACTAAAGGCAGACTTGTTTCTGTAAGTGGTTCAATTCATGTACGCAGTTATGATGACTCTTCTACTCCCCCTGTACGCCGTAAAGCTTGGGAGATTAGAGCAAATCAAGTACGATTCCTTGACCGAGCACCACAAGAAGCAACTACAATAGATGACATGGAAGATATGTCTTTTACTAGTTAACATTCTACACCCTTAGAATATAAAATAAGGAGGAATAATCATGGCTGAAACCAATAGTTTTCTAGTTATGAAGGCTCTTGCTCAACTTGCAAAGAATAAAGGTGGCAAGAGGAAAATGTCCTCTAACATTGAAATTAAGAACCTATTAAATGAGAAAGGACGCTTAATCTCTAGTAATGATATTGATTCTGCACTTGATGTATTGATTCAAGTACGATATTGCCGCTACCGTATCAATACGTACAAACAAAAAGAATATCAATGGTACGGATTAACGAAAATGGGTTGGAACAAACTGTACGAGTTATTAAGAAAATAATTAAAATATATGATGCGCTCCACGCCTAACAGCCTGGGGCGTTATCATTTTTTTATACGTAAAAACATATTAAAAAAAACGTTATAAAAAATAAAATTAAAACACAATAATAAAGGGGGATTATTAAAAATATGGCAGTCGCAACATTTAATCATAGTGAAGCAAGAATTAAATTCTATACTGATTTATGTTTACAACGTCACATTACTCCTAAAAACCATCTTCTTATGTCTCCAAAAGAACTCGGTGATAACATTACTACAATGCTTAAATTTCAACCTGCAACTGATGCTCAACTTAATGGCATTAGAAAAAGAATATTACAACTTCAAGAAATAGGTGTACATATTAATACAATTTCTGATGAAGAACTTTACACTTATTCAGGTGGTAAAGAAGGAACTGCTAGTAAAAAAATTGAATTTCTAAACTCTCTAATAAAAGATTATAGCGATAAAGCACCACTTAGTGAACAACAATTCAATACATTATCAGAAATGTACTTATGTATTGATATTGACTTTGAAAGTATGGGTTTATCTCGTAAGGTTGACTTAGAAAATGGGTTATGGCGGCGTTGTACTAGAGAAGAATTCGATGAACAAATTAAAGAAAAATTTAATCATAAAAATGCTTCCATGTTTATAGATAAATATAAAGTTACCTTTTATAAATGGAAAAAAGAACGAATAACTAAAGAACAAAAAGAATTTATACGCAAATTAGAAGGTAGACTAATTGAAACTAAAAAACCTAAAGTAATAGAATACGCTCTTGATTTAAGCGGCAACATTATAGAATTACCACAAACTGCTAAATCTCATGAAGAAGATACAAGTAATCCTCAAGGATACAATTCTATTGATGAAGACTTACTTGATTTATTTTCTCAAAAAACTGCAAATCAACATATTAATGATTTACAATTAAGAATTAAAATAAAAGAAAAAAATGAAATTCCTCAAGATGAAACTCTTGAAGAACTCAGAAAACCTAAAACCGCTGAGGATATTAAAAAAACAGAATACGCTGAACTTTCCGATATTATGTTTAAATTAGAAGCAGTAGTAGGTTATGCAGATGAAGATTTGCATCAATCTATTGTTTCCTTACTTACAGAAGATGTAGAAACTGATGATTACACAAGACCTCGTAAAGATAAAATTAGAAACTTCATGCTTGATGCGTTAAATAACGATGCCATTGATTTTGGAGGACTTGTAACGCTTTGTAATGAAAATCCAATAGCGTTAAACATTCTCCTTTATCAATATTAATATCCCCCTAATTTTGCTCTACTTAATAACTTTAAGTAGGGCATTTTTTTTGTGAATCTAGGTCTTCCCAAACATGTACATTTGTATTAAAATATATGTATGGAAGAACTTACATACGAAAAAAACGAAGTACTCTTCACTTTACTTCATAAATTCGCTGCCAAGGTCACTATAAATTACCAATATCTTTAAAATTAAAAAGATGACTTAAAAAGAAACCAGCTAAAAAATAAAAAAAACAATACGTTATAAAAAATAAAAATTCTAAATCAATGAGGTGAATAATATGTTAAAAAAAGGAGATTACGTTAAACTTAAAGATAATTTAATAATAGGTAATAAATACGGCGATATAACATTGTTAGATACTATGTTTGCACTTGCACAAGGTATTAATATTATTAAAAATATAACTGATTATAAAGTTAAAAATGTTGTTCAATTAAAAAAAAATTGTTATGTATACTCTATTGAAATGTTTGAAAAAATTGATAAAAAAACATACTTATTTGATTTATTAATACATAAAAAAATTACAGAAAAAGAATATCAAAAACAATTAAAATAAATTAAAGGAAAATAAAAATATGGTTGAATTTATTGAATTTAAAAGAGAAATGAAATTAATGGTTCGTCCTGATTTAGAAGAAAAAGATTATTATAATTATTATAAAACTAAACGAATGAATGTAGTAAGAAGGTAAATAATATGATTGAATTTAAAGAAGGAGATTACGTTAAACTTAAAGATAACTTAGTAATAGATAATAAATACGGCGATATAACATTATTAGCAAGTATGTTTGCACTTGCGCAAGGTATTAATATTATTGAAAGTATAACTAAACCTGATTATGAAAGTAATAATGTTATTTACTTAGAAAAAAATTGTTTTGGATATTCTATTGAAATGTTTGAAAAAATTGATAAAAAAACATACTTATTTGATTTATTAATACGTAAACAAATTACAGAAAAAGAATATCAAAAACAATTAAAAACAATTAAAATAAATTAAAGGAGAATAATAATATGTTTAAATTTAAAGAAGGAGATTTAGTATTAGTACGTCCTGATTTAGAAGAAAAAAAATACCTAAACTTTGAAGGAAACAAACACAACAGTGTAGTAAAAAAAATGATACCTGTTGCTGGTTTAATATTTGAAATAGAACATGTATGTCTAAATGGAATTAGACATTATTTAAAAAAATTTCCAATATTTTCTTGGTCAGACAGAATGTTAATACCAATGAATAAAGAAACGTTATTCGGTATGTTATTAAACAAACAGATTACAGAAAAAGAATATGAAAAAAATTTAAAACATATTAATAATGCATTAAAGGAGTAAAAAAAATGAATGATATAATTAAAATATTCACAGATAAAGATGAAATAGAAATTAAAAAAACACTTAAACAACTCATATTAGAAAAATTCGAAACTGAATTAGATGATATATATTTAATAGATGAAGATTCAATCAAAGATGAAATTACTGAAATATTACAAGAAATAGTCAAAGAAGAAATAGAAAAAATAAGATATCAAATCTCTAAAAAAGTAAAAGAATGTTTTTCTAACATTAAATTATAAAATACGTTATAAATTTTGAACTTAATAAAAAAGTTCAAAACACATAAATAAGGAGGATAAGGAAGAGTAGGGGAGTTTCAAGGTTAAAACTTAAACAAAAAATTTATTAAAAGAAAGAGGTAATAAAAATTATGGAAAAGACTATTCGTGTAGGAGTTATGCCTGGGAGAATTCAAGAAGTAGTTGTAGAAGTTGGAACACCTGTTTCTGAAGTATTAGCAATTGCTGAACTTGATGCAACTGGTTATGATGTAAAAGTTGACGGTGTTAAGATTACCAACCTGAATCAAGGAGTAACTGAAAGCACTAATTTGGTATTGTTGGCCAAACAGGTTAAAGGAAACATGTAGTTTCTTTTAACTTACCATAGACCACTCCTCCTTATACAAATACTCCTTAACAAGAGTATAAACTGTTCTATACGATTTACTCCTGAGTATGAGTATAAACTACTCTATACGACTTATAAGTAAGCACAAGTACTGGTATGCTCTGCTTGTGTCTTACTTTAAGAATATATAGTATATTCTATATATCTTTAAAGTAGGACATAAAACCTACAAATAAATAAATTAAAACAAAAAAAATGGAGGGAAAAATTTTGATTAGAAATATCATAATCAATAGTCACAAAGTATTTCTTGGAGGAAGTAAAGAAATACATGAAACACTTAAACCAAAACTAAGTAAAATAATTAAAAACACCTTGGTTGATGCTAACCTAAATGATGTTTTTGTTTACAACATGGAGCACGATAAACATAATCATGACGTTGGTAGTGATAAAGAATTATACATTTTCATTAATGCAGCTTTAAAAAGTTCTGGAGAAGAAACTGTTGATATGTTTGTTGATGAAGAAACTTTATTCCTCCCACCTCGTTGTAATGAAGAAGATATTCAAATCATATATAATGGCTTTATTGTTGCTGAATATAACATTACAAAAAATCAATTAAACATTCTTTTTAACCTATTTCCTAATAATGAAAAAATTGATGAAAGACTTGCAATTTTTGAATTTATAATTAAAGAAATAAACAACCACTTTGTAAATATACAAAATGAAAAATCTTGGTTTAAAACTAATAATAAAGCAAAGTTATTAAATGAAGTTGAAAAAAATGTTAAACAATTTAAATCAACACAAGTTAACGATATCAAAGTAAGACTTGAAAATGCTGAAAATGAAATAGAAGATTTTAAAGCTAAACTAAAAAGAGCAATTGATAAAGTTAATAGTTGTATGAAAATGTTAAATTCTTCTGATGAAGAAATAGCAAAACAAATAACTAAGTTTATTAATGACCTTGATATACTTGTAAACTTTAGTAAGATTACCGACTTACAAATTGAAGATAGTAAGGTAATTATTTATACTGTACCATTAACCTGTTATGCAAGTAATAGTAAAAAATACAATGTAGGTTCTTTCAAAATCGAAATTGACTTAAGTAATGCTAAAATTCGTTTCTTTGGTGATACTCCAAAAGAAAGTTATTGGTCTGCAAATGACCCTCATCCACATATTGATGGACGTAATGGTAAAGCTTGTTTAGGCAATATTGAATCAACTGTTGCAGAATTTTGTAGTTCATTAGAAATATATCCACTTTGCTTACTTCTAATTGACTACTTAGAAAGTGCTAACGTAGAAGACAGTGCAGGACGCAATGTAACACGTTGGGAAGAGGTAAAATAATATGTTTAAAGAAAGATTAAACCCAACTACTACTGTAGCAGTAGTACAAACATTAAAACCAGAAATAATGATTCATAAACAAGCAATCGCAAAAATGATGGCTTATGTTAAAAATTGCACTGATGAAATTGGTTGGCTTGGTACAGCAATTAAAAAGAAAGGAATATACATTATTAAAGATGTATATCTTTTTGACCAAGAAGTACACTCTACAACTACTGAAATCACTTCAGAAGGACTTGGATTGTTTGGTGAACAATTATTAACTCAACCAAATGGTATGGAAATCTGGAATGAATTAAAGGTATGGGGTCATTCTCATGTAAATATGAGTGTACAACCATCTGGACAAGATAACAAACAAATGGAAACTTTCGCAACTGGTGGTCATGACTGGTTTATACGTATCATTGCTAATAAAGATAAAGAACTTAAAGTTGATGTATATGATTTTAATAATGGTATTATCTTTATTGATTGTCACTGGGAAACACTATTAAACACTGAAGAATACACAATTCAAAAACAAATCAAAGAACTTCAAAAGAAACTTAGTGAATATAGCACTTCTTATTTTGAAGAAATTGAAAATACAATTAAACCTGAAATTCTTCAAAAAGTAAAAAAAAAGATATTCTATACCCCGAATTATACGAATACGAACTATGGCAATCGTTTGGGTTATAGAGATTATAATGAATATGGTTCAGTTAAAAATTTTAACGAAAAAAAAATAAACGAGGAAAAAGGAAGTGATGTTCCAAGTGCATTTAGCTTACTTGATATGTTAAATGTAAGTGATTTATTTGATATTGGTGAAACTTGTAACAGAATAAATGATGTAGAAGTTTGGTTGTTTGAAAACGGACTTATTACTAAAGATAAACTTTACAAATTACCAGTTAAAGATTTATTAGAAATCCTTGATAATGCCAAATCAACATATATAAAAACAAAAATGGATAAATAAGGAGTAATAAAATGTTAGACACATCAAGACACAAAGAACTCTTTAATCCTGAAAATTTTAAATTACCAATAACAATAATTGGTGCTGGTGCTACTGGTTCTTGGCTTACCTTAATGCTTGCTAAGTTAGGCATAACCGATATTACAGTATGGGATTTTGACATAGTTGAAGAACACAATATTGCTAATCAAGCATATCGTACAACTAATTTTAGTTCTAATGAAGAAACAGATATTAAAAGAGACAAGGTTAAAGCATTGGGTGAAATAGTTTATGAAACAATTGGAGATTTTATCATTAAAGAAATTCCTAAAAAATTCACCAACCAACGTTTACATGGTATTGTTTTCCTTATGGTTGACAGTATGGCAGAACGTAAACGTATTTGGGAAAACAGCATTAAGTTAAAACCTGCTGTACAACTCCTTATTGAACCACGCATGGGACTTGATTTAGGACGCATATATAATGTTAATCCATGCGACCCAAAGCACATCAAAGAGTATGAAAACACTTATTATACCGATGATGAAACTGAACTTTCAGCATGTGGTAATAGTAAAACAGTCATTACTACTGCTACAACCATTGCTGCTTGGTGTGCAAGGCAACTTATCAACTTCCACGCTAAAGAAGAATTAGATAATGAAATTCTTATTGATGTGAAATATAACAATATTATTTCAGGTAAATGGTAAAAAATATACTATATACTCTTGCATTCTTATTCAGTAGTGATATAATTAGTTTATGAAAAATATTATACGTAAATCAAAACTAATTCTCACTATTGAAAGAATGTATGGAGATTTCCCTATTGAAGAAATACTACGTAGAAAATACGTAGATGAAGGGAAATCAGCTTTAGCTGTTGCTGATGAACTTGGTGTATCATACGCCACAATAATCAAATGGTTAAAGAACGCTGGTATTTATGGTAGAAGATTAAAATTTTAGGATAGGTGGGTGAGTGGTTGAAACCAACGGACTGTAAATCCGTTCCCTAAAAAGCACGAAGGTTCAAATCCTTCCCTATCCACCACAGGAGTATAGCCAAGCGGTAAGGCAGTAGATTGTTAATCTATGTAGCGCAGGTTCGAATCCTGCTACTCCTGCCAT
>Ga0209639_1000771_pt1 | contig 39470 bp, 32 predicted proteins | sample EPASupsiteHSE605_FD_187268 | JGI IMG/M metagenome (GOLD analysis project Ga0209639, IMG submission 187268) | Bioremediated contaminated groundwater from EPA Superfund site, New Mexico - Sample HSE6-05 (SPAdes) (version 2) | ecosystem: Environmental > Aquatic > Deep subsurface > Groundwater >... | reverse complement strand
CGATTTACTCATTCCGCTGTTACAGGAAATTCAGGAAAAGGAAGGCTATCTTTCCGAAACTGCCATCGTCAAGACTGGCAAGAAACTAAAAATACCTACGAGCAAAATCTATGGTGTTGCTACATTTTACAATCAATTCCGGTTTGAGCCGGTTGGAAAATACCACATTATGGTGTGCCGCGGTACGGCCTGTCATGTATTGGGATCAGCCACCGTTCTGCAGGAACTTGAATCAACCCTGAAAATCAAAGCAGGGCAAACCACACGCGACGGACTTTTCAGCATTGAGGTTGTTGCGTGCATTGGCGCTTGTGGCCTCGCTCCCGTAATTAACATCAACGGCGAATTCTTTGCCAAGGTGACAACGGAGAAGATTAAGGAAATCATTGAAACTTACCGCGCAAAAGAATAACTGACATGAATAACTCAATCAAAAAATATCTGGAGAACCTTGCCGAGAGCAATGCCAAGGGAATTTCGGTGGCACTTCCCGAAAAAACCACTGACAGTAATAAAACCGTTGTATTCATTGGTGCCGGAACCTGCGGCCTTGGAGCCGGTGCAGCAAAAACCAAAGCTGCTGTTGAAGAATACTTTAAAAACAATAAAATCGATGGTGAAATCATCGAGGTAGGCTGTATCGGCTTTTGCGCTGTAGAGCCGATTATAGATGTTAAGCTCCCCGGAAAAAACAGAATCGCCTTTATGAAGGTATCGGCTGATAAAGTGAACGGAATTCTCGACAATGTCATTTCAGGCAAGGTTGACGCGGATGACGTGCTTGGTCAGTTTACAACTGAAGGTCTGAAATCGTGGGATAACATTAAAGACATTAACGAGCATCCGTTTTTTGTAAAACAGAAACGTCTGGTGCTTCGTAACTGTGGTATCATCAACCCTGTCAGTATGGATGAATACATCCAGAATGGCGGTTATGCAGGCCTTATCAAGGCGCTGAAAACCATGACAGGCGAAGAAGTGATTGAAACCATTGAAAAGAGTGGTCTTCGTGGACGCGGCGGCGGAGGATTCCCCACCGGTACCAAATGGAGACTGGCTTACAATACTCCTTCAGATCAGAAATACATGATTTGTAATGCCGATGAAGGTGACCCCGGTGCTTTTATGGACCGTGCTGTTATTGAAGGTGACCCGCATCGTCTGCTCGAAGGTCTGGCCATTGGTTCGTATGCAGTTGGCGCTTCGGTTGCGTATATTTACATCCGCGCTGAATACCCGCTGGCTATCGAACGTTTGAAAATTGCCATTAAACAGGCTGAAGAATACGGTCTGCTCGGACACAACATCATGGGTTCGGGATTCGACCTCAAAATAAAAATTAAAATGGGTGCCGGTGCATTTGTTTGCGGCGAAGAAACCGCTCTGATGCACAGTATCGAAGGATACCGCGGTATGCCCAGCCCGCGTCCGCCGTTCCCGGCCGAAAGCGGTTTGTTCGGAAAACCAAGCTGTATCAATAATGTTGAAACCTATGCCAACGTTTCCGAAATCCTTCTTAAAGGAGCTGACTGGTTCAGTTCAACCGGTACCGAAAAGAGTAAAGGAACCAAAGTATTTGCTCTTTCCGGAAATGTAAAAAATACGGGTCTTGTTGAAATCCCGATGGGAACTACCGTTCGCGAAATCATTTTTGACATTGCCGGTGGTATTGCTTTCGACAAAAAATTCAAATCGGTTCAGATTGGCGGTCCTTCGGGTGGATGTATCACCGAAGAAAACCTGGATATTCAGGTTGACTATCAGAATCTGATTGCAGCCGGAGCCATGATGGGATCAGGCGGACTGGTTGTAATGGACGAAGATACATGTATGGTTGATATCGCCAAATTCTTTATGGATTTCATTCAGCGCGAAAGCTGCGGAAAATGTATTCCATGCCGCGAAGGAACCAAGCGTATGCTTGAAATACTTCAGAGCATTACATCGAAACCGACTCCTGGCGACAACAATCAGGCACTGGAAAGATTCCAGGGTGTTCTGCAACTTGAAAAATTAGCCAAAGTCATTAAAGAAACATCGCTTTGCGGACTCGGACAAACGGCTCCCAATCCTGTGTTGAGCACGCTGCGCTTTTTCCGTAATGAGTATGAGGCACACATTTTCGAACGGGTTTGTCCTGCCGGTGTTTGCAAAGACCTGCGCAAATTCAGAATCCTTGTAGATAAATGTACCGGATGTACGGCATGTACAAAGAAATGTCCTACCGGTGCCATCATCGGAACGAAAAAGAATCCGCATTTCATTCAGGAGGACAAATGTATCGGATGCGGTGCCTGTCACGAAACCTGCAAATTCGAATCAATTGAAATGTACTAAAAAACCATTGAATCATGAGTCTGACAATCGAAATAAACGGAAATAAATACGAAGCTGCTCAGGGCGAAACCATTCTGACAGTCCTCAACCGCAATGGCATTAAAGTACCCACACTGTGCCACATGAAAGATTTTGTTCCAACAGGTGCATGCCGCATGTGTGTGGTTGAACTCGAAGGAAGCGGAAAACTGGTAAGTTCATGTTCATTCCCAATCGCTGATGGAATGAAGGTGCGAACACATTCACCACGCGTTGTTGAAGCACGCAAAACCATTGTTGAATTGTTGCTTTCAAATCATCCCGATGACTGTCTGTATTGCATCCGCAACAGCAATTGCGAATTACAGAGTCTTTCAAAAGAATATCACGTGGTTGACCGTCGCATTCGTGGCGTAAAGAACAATCACAAAATGGATCACTCCAGTCTGAGCATCACCCGCGATCCGGACAAATGTATTCTCTGCGGCCGCTGTGTGCGCGTTTGCGAAGAAACCATGGGTGTCTCCTGTATTGAGTATATCAACCGCGGCAGCAAAACCGTTATTGGAGCTTCAATGAATAAAGGCCTCAACACATCGAGTTGCGTAAACTGCGGACGTTGTGTGATGGTTTGTCCTACCGGTGCTTTATCGGAACGCAACCAGACAGCCGAAGTACAGACAATGCTTCACCAGACCGAGAAAACAGTTGTTGTTCAATATGCTCCTTCCATTTCAGTTTCATTGGCCGAAGAATTCGGTATGAAACCCGGACAGGATATCAATGGTATTTTGAATGCCGCACTGCGCAAAATGGGTTTCAAATATGTGTTTGACACCACCTTTGCCGCTGACCTTACCATCATGGAAGAATCGGCCGAGCTGATTGACAGAATAGTGAAAGGCAAGACAATGCCTATGTTCACCAGTTGCTGCCCGGGCTGGATTAAATATGCCGAAGAGTTTGCACCCGATTTTCTCGAAAACCTGTCGAGCTGCAAATCGCCTCAGCAAATGGCCGGCGCTGTCATCAAAAGTTATTTTGCACAACAGGTCAATCTTAAGCCGCAGGATATCATTTCGGTTTCGATTATGCCATGTACCGCAAAGAAATTTGAGGCACAGCGCGACACCATGGGACGTGAGGGCTACAACGATGTTGATGTTGTACTCACAACCCGCGAATTGATTGAACTCATCAAACTGTATGGAATCAACATGCATCAGATTGAGCCCGAACTCACTGACTCTCCGCTTGGAGTGCGCAGTACAGCAGGTAAGATTTTCGGAGCATCGGGTGGTGTTATGGAAGCAGCATTACGTACCGCATACAAAAAACTGACAGGAAACGAACTCACCAATTTCAAAATCAATGCGGTTCGTGGTCTGAAAGGACGCAAGGAAGCCAAAATCAAAATCAACGATCTTGAAGTTGGTGTAGCTGTTGTCAGTGGTCTGGCCAATGCCGGTGCGCTTGTTGAAGAAATCAGAAACGGCCGCAAGGACATCCATTTCATCGAAGTGATGACCTGTCCCGGAGGATGTATTGCCGGCGGCGGACAGCGTATTGGTATTGATGAGTCAGTGATTGAAGCACGTATGCAGTCGCTGTACGAAATCGATGACAAGGAATCGCTGAAAGTATCGCATAAGAATCCTGAAATCATTGAGCTGTATAATAATTTCCTCGGAGAACCTCTGGGACATAAGAGCCATGATTTGTTACACACACATTATATCAAACGCGAGGTATTACTGTAGTCGGTGGATAGTTCAACTAATATAAAGGGAAAGAAAATGGGCAATCTGATTAATAACGAGCTTGTGTACACGGTCAAAGACCGGTGCAGGGTTTGTTATACCTGTGTCAGAGAGTGCCCTGTGAAAGCGATTAAGATTATTAATGGTCAGGCCGAAGTAATTTCCTCACGCTGCATCGGATGCGGTAATTGCACAAAGGTGTGCAGCCAGGGTGCCAAAGCTTTTATTGATACAACAAATGGTGTTTATGATCTTTTAGGCACCAAGGAAAAAGCTGTTGCACTGGTTGCCCCCAGTTTTGCTGCCGAATTTTCGGAGTTGAAGGATTATAAAATTCTCATAGGTATGCTTCGTAAGCTGGGCTTCCACCATGTGGTGGAAGTCGGCTTCGGAGCTGATCTTGTGGCTGAAGAATATAAAAAAGTGATGGATGATCCGGATGGCGAAAAAACCATTTCATCCGATTGCCCTGCCATTGCATACTATGTGCGGCATTATCATCCCGAGCTCACCAACTCGCTGGCGAAAATTGTTTCACCTATGGTGGCCATGGTGCGTGTCATCAAGCAGAAATATGGCAGCGATGTCCGCACTGTTTTTATCGGACCCTGCATCGCGAAAAAAGCAGAATCATCCGAAGTAGATCACGTGATTACTTTCAGAGAATTGCGTCAGATGTTTGCTAAATTCAAAATTAATTCTGAAAGCAGTGAACCTTCTGATTTCGATCCACCCAAAGCAGGCCGGGCAGCCATTTTCCCGGTAACACGCGGCAAACTGCATTCGATCAACAAGTCCGATAATATTTGTAACGAGAATATTATTGTTGCTTCAGGTCGTGTTCATTTCCGCGAAGCCATCAAGGAATTTGAAGAAGAACTGAACCGGTCGCAACATCTGGAACTCCTTTGTTGCGAAGGCTGCATTATGGGTCCCGGAATGACCAGTGCCAATAAGATTTTCACGAAGACAACGAACATTCGCAATTATGTTCGCGAGAAGCTGCAGAATTTTGATAAAGAGGAATGGAAAAAAGAATTCGATGCAGCCAAAACCCTCGATTTTTCTGCAAACTTTGTTTCGGCTGACCGCCGGATTCCAAAGCCATCAACCGAAGCCATAACCGAAGTTCTGAAAAACATCGGTAAAACCAGACCCGAAGACCATCTGAATTGTGGTGCATGTGGTTACGACACCTGTATTGAACATGCAATTGCAATCGTAGAAGGTCTTGCAGAAACGGAAATGTGTCTGCCTTTTACCATTGAAAAACTCCATCATTCAATAACCGATCTGAATCTTTCAAACGAAAAGCTGGCCAGTGCGCAGCAATCATTGAAGCAGTCAGAAAAGCTGGCCAATATGGGACAACTCTCAGCTGGTATTGCTCACGAATTGAATAATCCGCTTGGAATTATCACCATGTATTCAAGCATTCTGATGGATGAAGCTCCGGCTGACAGCCCTGTGCGGAAAGATCTTGAGCTTATTGTTGAGCAGGCCGATCGTTGTAAAAAAATCGTGGGTGGTTTGCTGAATTTTGCAAGAAAAAATCAGGTGAACCTTGTTGAAACAAACGTGGTGTCATTCACGCATCACAGTATTGATTCAATCATTTTGCCTTCAAATGTCAACATCGATTTTCAGTCGAATCTCACAAATCCTTATGCCTGGATTGACAACGATCAGTGGATGCAGGTGCTTACCAATATTGAGAAAAACGCCATTGAAGCTATGCCGGATGGTGGTACGCTAAGAATTGAAATCAATGAATCAGGAGATGAAATTGAGTTCAGCATTGGAGATACCGGAGTTGGAATTTCCAAAGAAAATCTGGATAAAATTTTCACCCCATTTTTCACAACGAAACCGATAGGCAAGGGAACTGGTCTCGGATTGCCTTTGATATACGGCATTGTGAAAATGCACAACGGACAAATAAATATCGAGACCAACGATGACCCGAAACTGGGGCAAACCGGAACGTGTTTTAAAATCAAAATCCCAAGACAGAAAAAACTGTAAAACAAGATAACTATGGAAACCAAGAAAAAAACAGTGTTGATTGTAGATGACGATATTGACAGCATGACCCAACTGACCATGCATATGACAAAAATGGGCTTCAATGTCATTTCGGCTGACAATCAGAAAGAAGGCGAAGAATTGATTCAGGCCAATAAACCCGATCTGGCCATTTTTGACCTCATGATGGACAACAAGGACAGCGGTTTTATTCTCAGCTACATAATCAAGAAAAAATACCCCGATGTTCCGGTTATCATTGCAACCGCAGTTACCGCTGAAACGGGAATGCTGTTCGGACTTAATACCGAAGAAGAAAAGAAATGGATCAAAGCTGATCTGTATCTTGAAAAAGGACTGCGCTACGATCAGCTCGAAATTGAGATTGGCAAGCTTCTGAAACTTTAAAAACATACAACTATGGCAACGCTTAAAGTATTGATTGTGGACGATGAACCGGGCATCCGCTCCGGAATTTCGAGGATTCTGAAAAATTTCTCGGTGGACTTCCCTTTCATTGACGAAGCGTTCACATTTGAAACCATTGAAGCCGGAACCGGCGAAGAAGCGCTGGATATTCTCAACAGCACTCCGGTTGACATTGTTCTGCTGGACAACAAACTTCCCGGCATTCATGGTATTGAAGTTCTGGAACATATCAACCAGAAAAAAATCGACACCACGGTGATGATGATCACCTCGTATGCATCGCTCGACCTGGCCATCAAAGCCACCAATAATGGTGCATACAATTTTGTTCCGAAACCCTTCACTCCGCAGGAGCTGAAAACGGCCATGGAAGGCATCACCAAACATGTCTACCTGTCAAAAATGACGAAGCAGCTCAATACCGAAGGAAAACAGATTCGTTTTCAGTTTCTTTCGGTGTTGTCGCATGAACTCAAATCGCCCATCAATGCGGTGGAGGGATATCTCCGTATTATGCAGGACAAACAGGTGGGTAACAACCTCGAGGATTACGAAACCATGATCGATCGCTCACTTGAGCGAATCCGTGGTATGCGTTCGCTTATCATGGACATGCTTGATCTTACCAAATTGGAAAACGGCAAGAAAAAACGCGAGATAACAAAGGTTGATCTGGTGCAGATTGCTCGCATTTCAATAGACACTATGACACCCATGGCCATTCAGAAAAACATCAGAGTTTTTCTCGACAGCGATGAGCCAAGTGTTTATCTGAACGCCGACAGTTCTGAAATAGAAATCATTTTCAACAACCTGGTTTCGAATGCCGTAAAATACAATGTACAGGATGGTACAGTCACCATTCTGATTAAATCTGAAGGAAACAAAATTTTAATCTCTGTAGCGGATACCGGCATCGGAATGAGTGAAGAAGACATGACAAAACTTTTTCTGGATTTCAGCCGTATCAAAAACGAGAAAACCAAAGGAATCAGTGGCAGCGGACTTGGATTGTCCATCATGAAAAAAATGGTTGAAGAATATTACCACGGCCATGTTTCTGTTACAAGCGAACCTGATAAAGGAAGCACATTTATCGTAGAAATTCCTCAGAATTCCTGAGGCAAAGAAAGGGGAATACAATGAAATTCACTCCTGAAAAATATAACATACCTGATGTACCGATGCAGCCGTTTATCGACGCTGAGGAAATACAGGGATATCTTGACAATACCGTTTCGACACCTGATCGCGTGCGCGAAATTATTGCAAAATCGCTTTCTAAAAAGCGCCTGAATCTTGAAGAAACAGCCGTGCTTGTAAACACAACCGATCCGGCTCTGGTGGCCGAAATTAAAGAAGGTGCTCGCGAACTCAAGAAGCGCATTTACGGCAATCGCATTGTACTTTTTGCTCCCTTGTATATCGGTAACAAATGCCAGAATAATTGTCTATACTGCGGTTTCCGCGCATCGAACAAAGCTGCGGAACGCGTCACCCTGAGCGATGAAGAAATTGTACATGAAGTTGAATCGCTCGAAGATAATGGACAGAAAAGACTTATTCTGGTGTATGGCGAACATGCACAGTATAATCCTGAATTCATTGCACACACTGTGCGCATTGCCTATTCAGTAAAAAAGAACAATGGAGAAATCCGCCGCGTGAACATCAATGCAGCTCCGCTTGATATTGAAGGATTTAAAGTGGTGAAAGATGCCGGCATCGGAACGTATCAGATTTTTCAGGAAACTTATCATCCCGAAGCATATAAAACATATCACCTGCGCGGGAAAAAAGCCGATTATACATATCGTTTGACTTCGCTTGATCGCGCTCAGGAAGCCGGTTTGGACGATGTCGGTATTGGAGCCTTGTTCGGATTGTACGACTGGCGTTTCGAAGTATTAGGTCTGGTGCGCCACACCAATCATCTCGAAGCCTGTTACAATGTGGGTCCTCATACCATTTCTTTCCCGAGAATCAAGGATGCATCGATGCTTGAGCTTGGTGATAAGTATTTTGTAAATGACGAAGATTTTGCAAAACTCGTTGCCATACTGCGCCTGGCTGTTCCCTATACCGGAATGATTCTTACCGCCCGCGAACCGGTCGAAGTGCGTAACGAGCTGTTGCAGTTCGGAGTTTCGCAGATTGATGGCGGTACAAAACTGGAGCTTGGTAGTTACTCAGATAAAGACGAGCACGAACAGAATCTGAACAAAGGACAGTTCCGCATCAATGACAACCGCACACTCAGCGAAGTCATTTCGGAATTGCTCGATCAGAATATGATTCCATCCTTCTGTACGGCATGTTATCGCTTGGGCAGAACAGGTGAGCATTTCATGGAATTTTCGGTCCCCGGATTCATCAAACGTTTTTGCACACCCAATGCAATTCTTACGTTGGCAGAGTATCTGGTTGACTATGGCAAGGAAAACAATACAGAAAAGGGTTGGGCACTGATTGAGAAAGAACTGGCTGCATTACCCAACGCCGATGAAGTGCGCAAGCGCATCGAAGAAATTAAAAACGGAAAACGCGACCTATATTTTTAATCGTTAAAACACGAAGCAATGAGTAAAGGTAAAGACCTCAAGCCGCACATCGGCATTTTCGGCCGGCGTAATAATGGCAAAAGCTCTTTCATCAATGTGATGACAGGGCAGGAGGTTGCTATTGTTTCAGAACATGCCGGAACCACAACGGATCCGGTAAAAAAATCAGTTGAGATTTTTGGTATCGGTCCGGTCATTATGGTGGATACAGCTGGTATTGATGATACCGGTGATCTTGGCGAAAAGCGCATCCGCAAATCGTTGCAGGCTATTGCAACGGTTGACTGTGCCGTGTTGCTGATTGCAGGAAACCGCTTTGGATCGCACGAAATTTCATTGATTAACGAATTCAAAAAACACGATACCCCTTTTATCATTGTCCACAATAAATCGGATGTTGAAGCACTCCGAAAAGAGACCATTGACGGAATAGCTGCACAAACCGATGCCCGCGTACTTGATTTCAGTGCCAGAACCAATAATGGTTTTGATGAAGTGGTTGAAGCTTTGCGCGAAAGTGTGCCTGATAAATCATACAGGTACAAATCGCTCATTGGCGATATTATCAATGATGGCGATTATGTATTACTGGTTACACCCGTCGACAGCGAAGCTCCCGAAGGACGAATGATTCTGCCACAGCAGATGGCCATTCGCGATGTAATTGACAATAATGCCATTTGCATTGTATTGAAAGAAACTGAGCTGGAACATTTTTTCAAAACCAGCTGCATCCGGCCTGCATTGGTCGTTACCGACAGTCAGGCATTTGGATATGTAAAGAGTATTGTTCCCGAAGACATTCCGCTGACGAGTTTCAGCATCGTGTTTTCGAGGATAAAAGGCGATTTCGAGAACTACATCAAAGGCACTCGTACCATTGATGAACTGCAGGATGGCGACAAGATTCTGATTCTGGAATCATGTACACATCACGTTAGTTGCGATGATATCGGACGTGTGAAGATTCCGATGTGGCTTTCGAAATACACAGGAAAGAAACTGTATTTTACCACTATATCCGGCCTTGGTGATTTGCCGGAGAATTGTAAGGACTACAAATTGGTAATACAATGCGGAGGCTGCATGGTGACCCGCAAGCAGGTATTGAACAGGCTAAAACCATTCACTGAGAAAGAGGTTTCCATAACTAACTATGGGATGGCGATAGCATATCTGAACGGTATCTTCGGGCGGGCACTGCAGCCCTTCTGCAACAATGACTGCGAAAAACAGTAAAATTTACGACAATGATTGACGGAATATTCAGTGGCAACCTTGATTTTGAAAAAATCAGATATCTGCTTCTACTTGAAGATGAGAAGCAGATTAAACAGCTGTTGGATAAAGCCCGTACAACACGGGATAATACCATTGGCAATAAAGTCTATTTGCGTGGCTTGATTGAATATTCCAACCGTTGTGCTAAAAACTGCTTCTACTGCGGTATACGCGCTGGCAATTCACATGCTGTCCGCTATGAAATAAGCGACGAAGAAGTACTGGAGGCTGCGAAATTTGCTCATGAGCACAGATATGGCTCCATTGTAATTCAATCGGGCGAGCGCAGCGATAAAGAATTCACTTCTCATATTTCTTCTTTAATTAAACAAATTCACCATGCCACCGGAAACGACCTTCGGATCACGCTTTCGTGCGGTGAACAAAAGGAAGAAGTATACCGCGAATGGTACAGACTTGGTGTGCAGCGGTATTTATTGCGTATTGAAGAAGCAAATCCGGATTTATATGCTAAGCTGCATCCCTCCGATCACAGTTTCGAAAACCGGTTGAAAAGTCTGAAAACACTTATGGACATTGGTTTTCAAACCGGTACTGGTGTTATGATCGGACTACCATTTCAAACCATCGACGATCTGGCCAATGACCTTTTGTTTATCAGGGATTCAGGTGTGGTAATGGTTGGTATGGGACCTTACATTGAACACACCGAAACGCCGCTCTACGAGCACAAAGACAAATTGCTGCCGGAAACGAAAAGAGTGGAACTGTCATTGAAAATGATTGCCATTCTGCGTCTGATGCGACCTTCAATAAATATTGCTTCAACCACAGCTATGCAGACACTGGACCCGATGGGACGCGAAAAAGGACTCAGAGCGGGCGCCAATGTTATCATGCCAAATATTACACCTGTCGCCTTTAAAAAAGAATACGATCTGTATGAAGGGAAACCCTGTCTGGACGACCAACCCGACGAATGCGGCATGTGTATAGAGCATCGCATTAAAATGGCTGGCTGCGAAGTAGCCTATGGCGAGTGGGGTGATTCGAAATTTTATTCGAAGAAAAGCTAAAAGACACATTTCAAGATTAAAGACAAAAGCGCCGCACTGAGCTTGCCGAAGTGGCGCAAGACTAATGCGCAAGATAAAAGACAAAAGTAAAAAGATAAAAGTTTTGCAGTAAGTGGAATATTGTATTTCCTTTTGTCTTTATCCTTTTATCTTTTGTCTTAACAAATCCTCGGCAGCTGTTCGCCGGCTAATTGTGAAGAATTCAAGTGTTTTTTATAAAGTTACTGATCAACACAGTTGTTAAATTAATTCATAATCATTTGCGTAATAGTTTTTAGAGTTTTCCTGAAAATTTATAATTTTTCCGAATTGTATTTTTTTTTGTTGTAAATTTGTAACCATTGTGTAAGGTTAAACAATTTGGTTATGAATGAATATTTAACACTTTCAGAAGCTGCTGAACTCATTGGCAAAAGCAAAGAAACTCTTCGTCGATGGGATAGAGAAGGGAAATTGTCCGCAGTACGCGAGCCAATAAGTAACTACAGAGTTTATAAGCGTGAACAAGTTGAAATGTTGTTCACTGATTTTGTAAAGAGTGAAGCGGAAGATATTATTGTGAACCAAGTTGCTGCACAAAATCACTATACAGTCATAGAATTGTTTGCTGGTGCTGGCGGGTTAGCCGTTGGAATGGAAAAGGCTGGTCTAAAATGTGTCGCTTTGAATGAGATTGATAAATGGGCTTGTCAAACTTTAAGAGAAAATAGACCGAAATGGAATGTGTTAGAAGGGGATATAAAAAATTTCTCTTTTGGCGAATATTTCAACAAGGTCGATGTTGTGACTGGTGGATTTCCTTGTCAAGCATTTAGTTATGCCGGGAAAAAACTTGGGCTTAATGATGCAAGAGGAACTCTGTTTTATGAATTTGCCAGAGTAGTTAAAGAGGTGAATCCTCCAATTTGTATTGGTGAAAATGTGCGTGGCCTATTAAGCCACGAAAATGGAAAAACACTTCAAGGGATGATCTCTATATTGGATGAAATTGGGTATAATGTTTTGCCTATTCAGGTGTTAAAGGCTGTAAATTATCGTGTACCTCAGAAAAGAGAACGGTTAATATTAGTTGGAATCAGAAAAGATATTAATGCTAAATTTGAATACCCTAAACCATATAAAAAGATTTACACTCTCAAAGATGCTCTAAAAGCAGGTGAACTATTTGAAACGGACGTACCAAAATCAAAAGGAGCCACGTATCCACAAAGTAAAAAAGTCGTATTAGATTTAGTTCCTCCAAAAGGTTATTGGAGAGATTTACCACTAAATATTCAAAAGGAGTTTATGGGAGGTAGCTTTCATCTTGGAGGAGGAAAAACTGGAATGGCAAGGAGAATAGGCTGGGACGAGCCTTGCCTGACTCTAACATGTAGCCCAGCACAAAAACAAACAGAAAGGTGCCATCCTGATGAAACCAGGCCTTTCACCGTTAGAGAATATGCAAGAATACAAACTTTTCCTGATGATTGGGATTTTTCAGGTTCTTTGGCTCAACAGTATAAACAGATTGGCAATGCTGTGCCTGTAAATCTAGCAAAAGAAGTCGGGTATTCAATTGTCAACTTTTTGAACCAATACTATAGTTTATCAAAGCCAAGGTAATAACTATAGTTTTCAAAAGTAATTTGGTCTAAGATACTTCTATTGCTTTTATTAATGCCATTTTTTATTTCATCTAACGCTGAATTTTCAGATACTTCCAAATTGTTGTCAACTGTTTTTAAATAATCATTTATTGCAATTGGCATTACCTTGTATAGTTGGTAAAGCGCATCAGGAGTTCCTGATAATAAATGATAAAATTGATCTCCGGAAATCTTATATACCCTGCTATGGCTATATTCTTTTCCGTTAATATCACCACTCCATAATTCACAGAAACTACTCTTTGCCAATATTTGAACCCAATAACATTTAGCTTTTTTATAATCATCAGCGTACCGGGCTAACTTCTGAAACAGTGCTTCCGCAGCACTACTATTCATTGTATTGTGTTTGTTTTTAATATCAGCAAAAAGAGTATCGTCATTTGCTTTAATATCATAACCGCTTAGATTTCCTGATTCGTAACCTTTGATGCCTCCTAATACTTTCTCATGAAAAGTTCCAATTGAATTATTAATGGATTTATCTATTTGTCTTAATATCTCGGACTGGATAAGATTTTCTTCTGTAATACTGTTGAATTTAGCATCAAAAGTGAGTTTAATAGTATCAACCTTATTCAAATAGAAAGTCTTTTTTGAAATGTTGTTTTTTGCTTTCAAATAGGCATGGTGTAATTCTTCAATACATTTGAGCAAATGTTTGTCAGATACGTAGTTGAGATATTTGTTTTTCATGCAACTTATATGTTTTCTAATACAAATGTAAAAATAAAAATAATTTAAAAAAATATTTCAGTAGCAAGCACTTTATTAGCCTGTTTCTGAACTATATTTTAATAATCTAATTAAAATATCAGGCATCCTTTTTAACAGATTCTCGGCAGCTGTTCGCCGGCCAGCATATCAATTATGCGGGTGCCGCCGATGCTGGTTTTCAACACAGCTTTTCCTTTGTGATCTTCGGTGATTTCGCCAATGATGGCAGCCTCTTTTCCGAACTCATTGTTCTTCATTATTTGCAAAGCTTTGTCTGCATCTGAAGCATCCACAACAATGATAACCTTGCCTTCGTTTGCGACATAGAAAGGGTCGAAGCCCAGCAATTCGCACATGCCGCGCACGTTTTCGTTAATCACGACAGCTTCTTCATGAACAAGTACGCCGGTGTTGTTATGCTCAGCCATTTCGCAAAGTACTGTGGCAATGCCGCCCCGCGTGGCATCGCGCATAAATTTCACTTTGCATCCGGCATCGAGAATGGCGCGGATCATGTGATTCAGCGCGGCACAATCGGATTTAATGTCGGTATTGAAATTGCCGAAATTGCGTGCAGCCATAATGGTCATGCCGTGATCGGCAATGCTTCCGTTGATCAGAATTTTATCGCCGGGTTGGATCAGCTCTCCTGTTCCGATGGATTTGTGCTCAGCTTTGATGAAACCAATGCCGGCGGTATTGATAAAAACCTTATCGCACTGACCTTTGTTCACTACTTTGGTGTCGCCGGTAGCGATGATCACGCCTGCCTTGCGGGCTTCTTCGGCCATGGTGGAAACAATGGTCTCAAGTTCTTCGGCGGATAAACCTTCTTCAATAATGAACGCCGAACTGAGGTATTTCGGAGTTGCGCCTGAAACTGCGAGATCGTTCACAGTGCCGCAAACAGCGAGTTTTCCGATGTTGCCGCCGTTGAAAAATACCGGCGTTACTACATATGAATCAGTTGTAAAAGACAACATTTCGCCTTCGCAGGGAACCACTGCAGAATCGCTCTGCTGGCCGAGTACAGGGTTGCCAAAATGTTTGTAGAAAATTTCCGAAATCAGTTCGTGCGACAAACGTCCGCCGCTTCCGTGTCCGAGTAAAATATTTTTTTCCATTATTTGTTGAATCTGAAGTAAGCATTGCAGGCGCCTTCGTGCGAAACCATGCAGGCACCAACGGGATTTGAAGTGGTACAGGCCTTTCCGAACAGTTTGCAGTCGTTCGGTTTTTTGAGGCCTTTGAGAATTTCGCCGCAAATGCAGCCTTTGTCTTCGCGTGTGGGCTCGACTTCTACAGGAATCATGCGCTCTGCATCGAAATCAGCATATTTGTCATTCACACCGAGACCGCTGTTGGGGAGGGTTCCCAGTCCGCGCCACCATTCGTCGCGTAATGAGAAAACTTCCTGTATGGCTTCCTGTGCTTTCACGTTGCCTTCGACCGTGACCGCGCGGCGGTATTGAATTTCGACTTTATAATCGTTTTCTTCGTGTTGTTTGATCAGCATATAAATGGTCTGCAGAATATCGACCGGCTCAAAGCCGCAAACGACGCAGCCCACGTGGTATTTGGATGGCAGCGCTTCGTATATTTTTGTTCCGGTGATTACGCTTACATGGCCGGGAGCGATGTAACCATTAATGGCAACACCTTCGTCAATCAGCGCTCCCATAGCGGGCGGCATGATTTTATGCGAACTCAGCAAAAAGAAATTTTTCAGGTTTCCTTTTTTTGCATTGATGAGTCCGGCCGCACTGGGAGGCGTTGTTGTTTCGAAACCAACACCCAGGAAGACCACTTTTTTTGTAGGATTTTCTTTGGCAATTTTCAGTGCATCGAGAATGGAATAGACGATGCGGACATCGGCGCCTTTGCTTTTTTCGCCTGCCAGCGAAGATGTAGAGCCGGGAACGCGGATCAGGTCACCATAGGTGGTAATAATGACATCCGGAATGCGGCTCAGCGCGATGGCATGATCAAGAAAACGGCGGTCGGTAACACAGACCGGACAGCCGGGACCTGAGATCAGACGTACGTTTGCGGGCATCAGCGAAGGGATGCCGAATTTCTGAATGGCCCATGTATGGCCGCCGCAGACCTCCATCAGCACAATGTCTTTTTTACTGATGGTCCTGATCTGATGCACCAGTTTGTCCACCAGTTCCTTGTCGCGGTATTCGTCGATGTATTTCATTTTTTGTTTTTACTTACTTTTTTTGAGTCTTTTCGGAGCTTTTGCAACATTTCGTTTGGGTCGATACCGATTTTCGAAAACGCAAACCATTTCTTTCCAAGATCCTTTAAGGATGCTCCGATATGGTACACAATGCTGTTATCGAGTATCAGAAAGCGATCGTGCGACATGGAAAACTGATGCAGCACGATTTCAGAATATTGAGCATTGTGCTTTTCAACATCCAGCAAAAGTTGACTGCCTGTATGTGATGTGAAAATGTCGCATGTTACACCGGACTTGCGTTTTGAGAGCATTGTGAGCACGCTTTCATCCACGTAGTTGTCGATTAAAACGATAGATTTTTTTGCAGACTTAATGAGTCCTGCTACAAAAACATAAGCATCAAAGACTTTCCCTTCAAAGAAGATTCCTTCATTGGGAGGCAGGCTGGTTCTTATCTGCAGGTCGAATTCGTCGGTTTTGTTTTTCAGAAAATGGATATCTTTTTCAATTCTTTCAAATCGCTGATTGATGGCATGACCTTTCAGCAAATAGTCCTTCAGCACTTTGTTTGCCCAGATGCGGAATTGGGTTCCGCGCTGTGATTTGACACGATAACCAACTGAAATAATAACATCTAAATTGTAATGCTTTGTTTTATAACGTTTTCCATCAGCAGCAGTTGTCAAGGAATACTTGACAACTGAATCTTCCTCTAGTTCATGATCTTTAAAGATGTTGTTTGTGTGAAGACTTATATTCTGCTTTGTTGATTCAAACAGCTCAACCATCTGTGCCTGAGTAAGCCATACAGTCTCATTCTCAATCCTTACTTCGAGGCGGGATGACTTTTCATCAGGTTGATATATGATTAATTCATTTTCCATCTCAGAACTTAAATTCGAATTAATTTCTGATTATTAAAAAGAGAAATAAAGTACCTGGCAAAATGAGAAAAATCAGGCAGAACTATGTTTTCAACTGTTCGGAATTTCCGAACAGTTGCAGTTAGTAAGGAATCCTTACATACTGAATTTTCTGTAAGTTCCTTTTCTTTAAAGATATTTCCAATATGTAATGTTATATTATTCCTGGAAGTTTGAAAAAGCTCAGACATCTGTATTTGAGTGAGCCATACAGTCTCATTCTCAAGTCTCACTTCGAGGCGGGATGACTTTTCATCAGGCTGATATAGAATTATTTCATTGTTCATATAATAACTAACGTATTATTAAATTGCGGCATAATGTTAAATCCAAAAAGGCATCTAATTCTTAATAGGACATAATTTAAACCTTTCATGAAGGTATTTTCGCTACCAAATGCAGTTGTCGCAAATTTTGCGACAACTTGAAAACCGCATAACTCTTCACTTAGAGCATTGTTAATATGTTTCCCGATGGTTTTTACATCTCTGATGAACAGTTCAGCAATCTGAGTTCTGTTTATTTTCCTCAATCCCTCATTTTGAACTGTCAAGTATTCCTTGACAGATGAATTTTCAGAAAGTTCACCTTCTTTAAAAATATTGTTTATATGCAGGCTTATATTCTGCTTTGTTGATTCAAACAGCTCAACCATCTGTGCCTGAGTGAGCCATACAGTCTCATTCTCAAGTCTTACCTCTAGCCGGGAAGACTTTTCGTAAGGTTGATATATAACAATCTCATTGTTCACAACAGGCAGAGTCAGAAAAGACAGTGAAATCAGATATCCAGTTCGGGTTTGATCTGTTCGTTGAGATCATCGAATTCCTCAAAAACCTTGAGGGTTTCAATTGCTTCTTCTTCGCTGATTTTCTGAATGGCAAAACCGGTGTGCAGCAGAATGTAATCGCCGACTTTCACATCGGTCAGCAATTGCAATGAAGCTTCATATTCGGTGCCGCCGACCGACACAATGGCCATATCACCGTTGATTGAAATCACTTTGGAGGGAATGCTCAGACACATATCAATCTCATTTTAATTCAAGGTACAAAGGTAGTAAGAAATTGTTATACACCCCTCGAAGGGTTTCAAACCCTTCGAGGGGTTAAAACCTAGCGCCGTGCTGCTGCAATCACCAGCTGACCCAGCGCAATGCCACCGTCGTTGGTTGGTATGCGCTGATGTGTATAGACTTCAAATCCTTGCTGAGTCAGCTTGCGCTCAAGATTTCCGAGCAGATATTTATTCTGGAATGTCCCGCCGGACAAAACAACTTTGCTGGAGCCGCATTCTTTTTTCAACCGGCCGGCTGTTTCAATTACAGCAGCAATCAGCATATTGTGGAATTTTGCAGCAATAACCGGAACGCTTATTTGTTTTTCCATGTCATGAAGAATGGCTCTGAATGTCGGTTCAAAGCATATTGCTCCATCGGTTTCAAAAGGATAGGCATCGCCAATACTTTTATCAATCACCGATTCAAGGCGCATGGGTGCTTCGGCGTGGAATTTACTCACCGGACACAGATTGATCAAAGCCGAGACTGCATCAAACAACCGGCCCGATCCCGAACTCAGCGGCGCATTGATTTTCTTATCAATTGCCTGACAGATCATGGCTACCGATGCGGCATTCACATCTTTCAGGAACGGAAGATTCCTGTTCAGAAAATCCATTCCGTCATATTTGTGCAGAAAGGACACGGCCACACGCCAGGGTTCATCCGTTACTCTATCGCCGCCGGGCAGCGGAATGTATTCAAAATGACTGAACCTTGAATAGTTTTTTAAATCGGCAATCAGAAATTCGCTGCCCCAGATATGTCCGTCATCGCCCAGGCCGGTGCCATCGAAGCTGATGCCGATGACTGTTTCATTCAGGCCGTGTTCGGCCATGCATGACGCAATGTGCGCATGATGATGCTGCACTTTTACATGCGGCAATCCGCTTTCAGCAGCATACCGTGTCGAAAGGTAGTCGGGATGCAGATCGCTCACAACCACCTGAGGCTCGAAGCGGAAAAGTTTTTTATATCGTTCAAGACATTCGCAGTAAAATGCGTAGGTCTCCATGTTTTTCAGGTCGCCGATATGTTGGCTCAGTATGGCCTGATCGTGTTTTCCGATGGCAAAGCAATTCACCAGTTCGGCTCCGGTGGCCAGAATGCCATCGACAGTCAGTTTCAGATTGACCGGTGCAGGCGCATATCCGCGCGAGCGGCGGCTTACACGTTCTTTGTCATTCACAATGGTCACCACCGAATCATCGGCGCGGTTGTAAATATCGCGGTTATAGGTAACGACTGCATCGGCCACTTTTGTGAGAATGCTCAGTGCATCTGAATTGTCAGTAATAATGGGCTCTTCGGAGATATTGCCACTGGTAAGAACAATGACATCGAGGTTTGTTTTTTCAAACAATAAATAATGCAGTGGCATGTAAGGCAGCATGGCACCTACGGTTCCGAACCCAACACATACCGATGGTGCCAGTTCCTTTTTGCTGTTCAGCAGTACAATCGGGCGTTTGAGCGAGGTCAGCGACTTTTCTTCTGCAGCTTCGACGTGCGCGTATTCCTTCAGTTTTGGCAGCGAAGAAAACATGACGGCAAAAGGTTTTCCTTCTCTGTTTTTCAGTTTCCGCAAACGTTGCACGGCTTCTTCATTCAGCGCATCGCAGGCCAGAAAGAAACCGCCGATTCCTTTGATGGCGACAATTTTTCCATTGTGAAATAATTCACCGAGTTGTTGAAGAATTGCATCAATTCCTTTGACAGATTCACCGTTGTAATGCAAGGTGTATTCAGGTCCGCATACCGAGCAGGCCACCGGCTGTGCATGAAAGCGGCGGTCGCGCACATCGGTGTATTCCTTGCGGCAGTCGTCGCACATGATGAATTCGCGCATGGTAGTCTTCTCGCGATCGTACGGAAGGTCTTTGATGATAGTAAAGCGCGGCCCGCAATTGGTGCAGTTAATGAACGGGTAGTCGATGCGGTTGGGTTGTGTTTTCATGTCGCGGAGACAATCGTCACACACCGCAATATCAGGACTGACCTCTGTTACACGGTCCGACACCGAATTGCTTTTGACAATCTGAAAATCCGAAAAATCAATAAAATCAGTTTGTTTTGTTTCGATTGATTCGATGGAAGAGGCCGGGGGAGCGGTGTTGCGGACAGCATTGACAAAATCATTCAATGTATTTTCATCGCAATTGATTTTGATAAAGACGCCATCGTTGCGGTTTTCGACTTCGCCATTCAGATTAAATTCCGAAGCTACCCGGAAAATAAATGGCCGGAAACCAACACCTTGCACCAGGCCTTTGATATGGATGAGATAGGTATTCAACTTTGTCAACATAATCAAGTTGCAAAGTTATTAAAATTAGAGAAGAAACAGTTCCCTATTCTTTCACAAACGAAATAGCGCCAGCTGCATCCTTGCTTCTCCACCGCAAAAAATATGTTCCATTCTCCAATGCAGAAATATCAACTGTAGTTGTTTTACTTTCAGGTTTAACAGAGGTTGACCATACAGTTTTCCCATCAATGCTGACAATTTCGAGAAATTCAATTTTTAAATCATGAGTGATGAAAACCTTATCTGATGCGGGATTTGGATACAAGCTGACAGAATAATTGTTGTTTTCAGATATACCTGTATCACAATTGTACATATATACTGAATCATTGGCTGTTTTGTAGCAGCCGTTTCCATCTGTGTATGTGTAATGCACAATGCTATAATGATTTCCCATGACTATATCGCCGATGAGATTGGTTCCATTCACATTGTTTCCGCTATAAATGCCGCCTGCAGGCATTCCGCCAGACAACGGATAGATTGGGAAAACCGGCATGGAATAGCCGCAGACTGAGTCGTAGGGCAGGTTCAATGAGACCGAAGGCAGTGAATTGACAACAATGTTTATTGCATAATTGCTCTGGCAGCCGTTTATATCTGTTCCTGTCACCGAATAAATTTGTGTTACGGGAATAAAAGCTAAAGTGTTTTGTACACCATTGCTCCATTGAATAGTTTGAGCCCCGCTTGCAGTCAGCGTCAGCGGGATTCCATAGCATAAAGTGTCATTGGGTGTAACAGTGATGTTCAGCACAGGAACGGGATGAACGGTGATATTGAAATAACAGCTGTCGGTGGCCATTCCGTCGGTGGCTTTGTATTTAATGCTGTGTGTTCCAACTCCTGCTGCTGCCGGATTGAAAACGCCACCCGAAACTCCGTTGCCGCTGTATATCCCGCCGGGAGGTGTGCAACCGGTTATTGTCCACGCCGGATTGTTGATGCACAATGAGGTATCGGTGTGGCAACTGACAGAAAATGGCGTCGCAACTGCATTTGACACTGCAATATTATCAAAGTAAACAAAGAATGTGTTGCTGTTATTGTATCCGCAACTGGGTTCAAGATAAATGAGAATGGACGTTTTATCAATGATGGTGCTCAGGTCGAAGACTACTTCGGCGGCAGCACAGGAGCGGGCTTCGGAAAATTTAAACCCTTTGCCGTTTGCACCTGAATCATAGAGAGCGTTATTTCCATTGATTTTAACCGTGGAAACAATTTTTTTATAGGCGCCGTCAGCCCAGACATAAAAGCGGCACCAGTCTGACGTGTGTGTTGCAAAATATGAATGCGAAACGTCGAATGACAGTTTGATACTATCGAGACCTGAGGCACTGATTTGTGGCAGCCGTACAAAATTTCCCCAGAAATTGTTCCAGGACCCGGAATAACCGATTCTGCCGCCAGTGCATCCGCCGGTTGAGACGTAATCAATTGGTGAATAATAATCCGGAGCAAACCAGACTGTAGTTGCTGCGGTGGTTCCATGAACGATGAAATCACTGTTGAATGGCTCAGGACCTAATATCTGAGCATGGGCAAACAGTGGAAACAGAGCAAAAAACGACAGTAAAAACCTTCTCATCTTTTTTTATTTGATCAAATATACTCATTTCATCAATATGTATTATTAATTTTCCGACCTCAATATTCTCTGTATTGAGAATTCGTATTTTTGCAAAAATTCTTCCCACATGGAAATCTTTCTCACCGCCGAAGCCTGGATATCGCTGCTGACACTTACCTTGCTTGAAATTGTTTTGGGTGTCGACAACATATTGTTTATCTCGATCGTAAGCAATTCGCTTCCGTCCGATCAGCAACGACCTGCACAGCGAATCGGACTGGTGGTGGCCATGTTCCTGCGTGTTGCATTATTAATTGCACTGGTGTACCTGATGCAGCAGATGACAGAGCCATTGCTGTATGTCGCCGATATGGGATTCAGCTTTCGGGAAATGATTCTGGCTGCCGGTGGCCTTTTCCTTGTTGCCAAGAGCGTTTCCGAAATACATGGCCGAATGGAAACAGGTCATGCCGAAACCAAAAAAACAATCGGTAAAAAATTCTTTAATGTCGTAATACAGATTGTATTGCTGAATATTGTGTTTTCATTTGATTCCATTCTGACGGCCATTGGTTTATCAAACCAGCTGTTGATCATGATCTCGGCCATTGTTATTTCCATGTTTGTCATGATCGCTTTTTCAGCTTCCATCTCCCGTTTTATTGCAAAACACCCAACGCTTGAAATTCTTGCATTATCTTTTCTTATCCTGATCGGATTCATGCTGATGCTTGAAGGCGTCCACATTGAAGTTCCCAAAGGGTATATCTATTTTGCGGTATTCTTCTCGCTCATTGTTGAATTGCTCAACATGAAGATCAGGAAGAAAGGTGAGCAGAAAGTTAAATAATCCGCCTTATTAAAACATCATCGGCGAAGAGGTCTTTTTCTTCGGACCATGGATTTTGCTGATCAGCATGAGTTCATGCGATGTTTGTGAGTACGCTGCAGCTGGTCCGGTGATCCAGTCGCCCGCATAGCCAATGCCAAGATACTCGGTAATACGCACGCCGGCAAGTAAAATAGCCGATTCATCCCATCGGTATGTCAGGCCAAACCAGAACTTGTTATCGTACGATGCACGCATGTGAATATCGAATTGTGTGATAAATTCTGAGCTTCGGGCAAAAATGGCCGGCGTCAGCGTCCAGTCATTTCCAAGTTCAAAACGATACGACATGCTCAGATAATAATGTCGTGGAACTTTATAGAAGTCGCTCTTGGTAAGCGATTGCGTAATATGTGTGGACGATGCCTGTAAAGTAAATCCATGTGTGCGAAAAACGAGACCAACGCCAAAGTCGCCTTTGGTCTTGTTTTCGAGATCTTCGGGCGCAATTACTTCTGCCGGATTTTCGAAGCTGAGTTCGTCGGCGTCGATGCTCCGCGCTGCGATACCACCCGACATTCCCAGACAGAAGGATGTTGTATCGCCGAGTTTAAAATTGCGTGCATACGAAAATCTTGCATTCAGATTGTGTTCGTATCCGAGCTGATCGTTCAGTACATTTAATCCGAATCCACCGATTTTATCGAAGTTGCAGTAAGCATTAAACGATTGTGTGAAAGGTGCTCCGCCAAATCCAACCCATTGCTGACGACCGAGCAGACTCAGGTTGATATCGTTGGATGTGGCTGCTACTGCGGGATTATAACACAACTCATTGAACATGAATTGTGAAAACTGAAAATCGTTTTGTGCATTCAGCTGCGTCGATACCGCAGAAACACTTATTAAAAGGATGATATATAACTTTTTCATGGCTTAGCGGATTAAGGTTACTGATCCTTTAACTTCAGACTCTTTTCCTTCTTCATCAATGAGTTTTACGATAAAGAAATAGGTGCCCTGCGAAACGGAATCATCGCCGAAAGAGCCGTCCCAGCCTTCGTTTCCATGATAGAGCTCCTGTCCCCAGCGATTGATGATGGTCAAATCCACCCCTGGTAAAAACACATCATTCATTCCATCAAAATTCGGTGTGAAGGAATTATAAATTTCTATTATGCCTGGTGAAAGATCTTTTGGATCGGCCGGACAAACGCCCGATTCAACGCTCACTGTCACAACATCTCCGGGCATCAGGTCGTTGGTGGTCCAGGTGTTCGAAGAAGATGACTGAGACAGCGCTCCGTTGATGTAAAAATTGTATTGAAGTAATGTATCCGGCGTAACCGTAAACGTTACCAACTGCCCTGTCAGTATGGTCCCTGATGGATTCGATGATACGACAAATTCTGTTGGCGGTAATAGGGTAACTATGACGGAGTCCTGTGCTGAACAACCATTTGCATCGGTAACGGTCGCAAAATAAGTAGTCGTTGCAGCCGGGGTTACTGAAATGTTTGAAGTGGATGCACCTGTGCTCCATAAATAGGTTGAACCACCTGAAGCCTGCAACTGGACATCGTTTCCGGAGCAGATACTTGTATCGGAACTCAGTAAAGGAACTGGCAAATCGTGAACAGTAATGATAACTGTATCTTCATCTGTGCAGCCGTTTGCTGCAGCAATACTCAGTATCAGCGTATCGGACTGTGCAGGTGTATACGTAAACGAAGCATTGGTTTGTCCGTTTGACCAATAATACATGACTCCTCCGGATCCGTTGATATTTACCGGATTTCCGGAACAAATTTCAATATCGTTACCGGCATTGGCAGTGGGCGAGGGCAGTATCGTCACGGTGATACTCTGACAGGTCGAAACGCCGCAACCGTTTTCCCATGCGGCATAGAAGGTTGTAGTTGTTGATGGTGCATCAATGGAGAGGTTGTTTCCGGTCAGTGGTGTTCCGCTCCCACAGCTGCCTGTGTACCAGTTGAGCGTTGTTCCGCTGCCACCTGCAGCCGATAACGTAATGCTGTCAACATTTTCGGAACAGAAATTATTCTGATTCACCAAAGCCGCTGTTGGAGCAACGGGGAGCGGATCAATACTAATCGTCACCTGAGCGGAATTGGTGCATCCGGTTGCAGTGATGCTTTGCGTGAGATAATACGTTGTTGTTGCAGCTGGAGTCACGGTGGGATTCGAAGAGGCTGATGTAAACCCGACCGGATTCGATGTCCAGCTGTAGCTGTTTCCGGCCACTGATGCGCCCCCGATGGCAATGTTGTTCCCTGCACAAATGCCGGTATTTGTAATGACTGAAGTATTTGGCAGCGCATTTACTGTTACAGTCAGTGGAGTTCTGTGTGTTTCGCAGCCTGTGAATGCATTGGCAAGTGTTGCGTAATATGTGGTGTTTGACGTTAATGCTGGTGTAGTATAATTGGTCCCTGAATACAACAACGTACCTCCTGAAGCCGCATCGTACCAGCGAATGGTGCCCGATCCGCCCGACCAGGTAGTGCTGAGCGAAGCTGTATTGCCGGAACAAATCGTGGCTGCATTGGTTGTCAGCACCGGCTCACCGATGATGTATGCAAATGGAGAATACACGCCGGGACAGGTTGTTGTGATGGATCCGGACGAAGCGCCGGTGGTGGTGGCAAGAGGTGTTACCCAGGCAGCCGGAGGCGGCACTGAGCCATGGATGAGAGACATTGCACATTCAAAAGTTCCTGCCGGAAAATCGGTAGCAAGATCGTATGAATTGGTGATGGTGCCTGCCGGATTGCCGCCTGTAGGCTGCATGAAGAGCCACCAATTGGCTTTGTAAGCGGCAGCAGTAATCGTATCTTCGTACAATAAAATATCTGTTGCTCCGCCTGATGCAGTCTGAGCCAGCGTTACCGGACGATAAGTATTGCTGATCATATGAACAGGTCCGATGGGAAAAACATAAGTTCCTGAGCCACTTGAAAGGGCACGGCGGAATTTTCCCTGAATGAAATTCGATGACGTGTAGCCCGCCAGCAGCGCCGAAGGCGAGTTGTTCGATAAATATAATTCGTAGAAGTTTGTGCCATTCAAAGTTTTCACCATGCCGGTCACCAGCTGAAGTGTATTCGTCACTGTGGTGTTGCTGCCCAGGAGAATTCCTGCGCCGGAATTAAAAATCTGCAGATTGTACAACGTACTTGTACCTGGCGATAATATTTGTTGTGATCCACCTGAGAGATAAACATTTCCGGTTGATGCGGCAAAAATACCACCACCGCTGCTGTTGACAATAAAGTCGCCCAGCACGGTCAGGTTCTTCGTTCCGTTTACATTCCAGGTTCCGTTGTTCACGGTAAAATCATTGCTCACGGTCAGATTCCCTGCTGCGTTTCCCGCATAGATTCCGGGCTGCACACTTCCGGTTGATTTGTTTATGTAGAGATTATAAAACGATTGGGCCATCGGTTGATAGATGTACTGCGCATTCGGCTGCGCCGATGAATAGCTGTCCTGCGATACGCGCAGTGTTCCTGTGCCACAGACAAACGTTCCATTATTTGTCCAGTTTCCGTACAGGTATATGGTTTTGGAACCCGCACTCAGCGTTGCTCCGGCATTGATGATGATGTGATTCAGATAGTAACTGTATGCACCGGACAAAGTCGTGCTTCCATCGAAAATGACCGTAGCATCGGGGTTTCCGTTGCTGTTGCGGTGGAATTGTCCGTTCTGAATAAAATTCCCTTTAATGGTAACTGACACCGGATGGCTCGAAATACCGTTGGTTCCGGTGGTGTTGGGATTGTTGTTGTACAGGTTGTAAAAAACCGACAGGCTGCTTCCTTCAATGGCTTGTTCAAAACCGCCGTCGAAATTCACAGTGCCGGTGCCGCAATTGAATGTTCCGCTGTTGTTCCAGATGCCGGTCAGATTAATGGTTCCGGTGTTGAGATTCAGCGTTCCATAAAGTGACACATTGCCGATACTGTCGTTGATTCCAGTCAGTGAAAGTATTTGCGAGCCGATGTTCAGTGTGCCGGTGCTGTTGATATGAATTGCCCGCACCGAAACTGCCTGATCGAGCGTAATGGTTGAGCCGTTGACAATATACACTGTGTCGCCCGCCACTGGCAGAATGCCGCCGCTCCAGCTGGCCGGACTGCTCCAGTTGCCTGCAACTGCAAGACTACTGCGCGTTGTGGCGGATAGCTGTGTTTGTATCAGAAGAAATAGTATCAGACAAGAAAATTCCCCAATGTTTTTCATACCTTAAATAAATTAATTAATCGGGCAAAAGTATGAATAAAATCTTTAAAAGCTATGTGTTTTATGACGGAATTTACACGATTACAATTGAAATGTAGTTTTATTCCTGTTTTAGAAATAAATATTTTTCGAAGGCAGCGTTTTTATCGTTTGCCGGGTTATTACATTTGCAACGAAATCAACCATCTGTGAACGAAGATAAACTCATCAGACAATGCAAAAGCGGCAGCCGGACGGCGCAGCGCGAATTGTTTGATGCGCATTACCGTACTTCTTTCCGCATTGCAGTGCGGTATCTGGGCAATCATCACGATGCCGAAGATGTGGTGGCCGATGCTTTTATCCGCGTCTTCAATGGATTGCATACATTTGATGTACGTACCGAAGGCAGTCTGGGCCGCTGGATTCACACATTGGTCATCAACGAATCGCTTCGATTTCTTAAACGCCGCCGCTTGCTCGTGCTTGAAGAAGACATGGCGCTGTATGATGATTATACGCCCGAAAGTTTTGATGCAAGCGATTTTGATGCAGAACAGATCCATCAGGTTCTTACCACTATGCCTGCCGGATACCGCACGGTATTTAATCTGTATGCCATCGAAGGATTTTCGCACAAGGAAATTGCACAACTGATTGGTATCAGCGAAACCACTTCGCGCTCGCAGCTGTGCAAGGCCCGCAGTTTTATTATTCAACGAATTACAAATAACGTCAGTCATGAAAACGTCTGAGTTTGATAATATGATCCGTCAGGCTTTGCTTGAAGAAGCCGCCAGTGACGATGCCGCAGAAGAAGTTGCACGCGGACGTGTGTGGCAGAAAGCCAATCCGCCGAAAATGTTTTCGCTCACGGCAGTGCTGTTTCGTGTTGCGGCTGCTGCAATCCTTGTGTTGCTGCTGACCACCGCTTATTTTATGTGGATACAGAAAGAACAGCCTGCAAAACAAATGGCCCAAAAAAATGAAATCAGAATGATTGCAAATAGTACAGACTCGCTTGTGAAACCAGCTCAGAATGTGGTTTTTCAGACCATTTACCGTGATCGTTTTGTAGCTTCTGTAATCACACACGATACCGTTGTTATGCAAAAAACAGAAGTGGTATATTCCACTGCTTATGACACCGTGTTCATTGAAAAGCAACATATCTCTGAACCCTTGATTGCAGGCGGAAATTCGCATAGTAATGATGTTTTTCCAATTGAAAATACGCCTCAGAAACAAGTACGGGGCATTTTGTTCTGGCGCACCAAGACAGCGTTTCCAAACAATTCTGCTACAGCCGATGTTCGTCGTGACAGAAAAAAACAACCTTTTACAATTCCGGTTATCAGCGCGCAATAACATAAAATCACCCTTGTTCCATTAAAACAAATTGTCATGAAAAAAATATTGATTGGATTATGTTTGCTGTTCTTTGCCGCTGCAGTGCAGGCTCAGACGAGTGATACGAATAGAGTTATTGATATTGGAAAGTGGAAGAACCTGCCTCATCCTGGTGAAAAGTATTTTACTGACTCATTATTTATTTATGGATCTTCTTTGCAAATTGAAATTGCCGCATGGGATTTGAAATATCTGACCGATACTTCTTTGCAGCTGAATAAATTAGTATTTGATTTTCAACAGTATTTTGCATCCAGAAAAGATCAGTTCCCTGATTTTCCGAGAACTAAATATACTTATTCTCCTGAATATTATTATTTGCTAAAAGAAGAGCTGGACTCAACACTGATCTATTTCAGCAGCATGAATGGTGATAAAGTCAGGAAATATCCATTTCTAAATGAGTTGATAATTCAATCTCCTCTTATGAATATCAAAATCAAATATCACGATGACTCAGTTTTATTAAATCCTGATTTACAGAATGTAATCAATGAAATTGTTGCTTTAAAAACCATCAAGGAATGGAAGTCAATAACAAAAGCATGGGCAACTGATTTTAGCGAAAAGAACAAACGTGAAACTTTTCCATCAGACCGTGTTCCAAGAATTACATGGGTAAAGAAAGAAGAGCAATCAATTGAGTTTTTTGCTGCAACGGGATTTTCTTCAACAAGGACAAATCCGGTTTTATCCGCCGAAGTGAAATTCGGATACATTTGGGACAGTGGTGGATATGACATCGGTTACTATCTCAGCTACGACTGGAATTTCTCCTTTGCCGAAAACGGCACCAGGTCCATTAACAGCTTCATCAATCTGAGTGGGCTTGAAGAAGGATTTTTACCACGACTTAAAACCATGGCCGGCATTGATATGGGCTACCTTGTTTTTCGCCAGGGCGATGTGTTTGAGAAGAATACTTTCAGGCTGGGATTTGGCTTCAAGGGCGACTTCTGGTATTTCTCGCCACAGATGTATTTCCCCGGAAAATTTAAAGGCGTCTATCCGGGACTGAGACTGCTGATTGGCATATAAAACAAATATATTTTATTACAAAAAAGCGTAAATATACTTTTTACGCTTTTTTGTTTTTATATTTGCCAAAACGCCGTGTATGAAATATGTATGTATTGCGATACTTGCATGTTTGTTTGTTTCCTGCAATCCTTATGGTGTGCAGAAGGCTTATTTTGTCGAACCGCCTGTAACCGCCGTTTTTGATAGTATTCATCAGACAAAAATCAAATTATCAGGGTATTATTTAAGTCACACCAATTTACAGGTGATGCATTCTTTCAGCAATCATCATGGTGTGTTTGCCAGTGGATTGATTGGCTATCAGGGTTGGGCAAAAAACAGTGGGTACATCGGTTTTGCAGATAAAGGCGTACCAAATCTGGCTGGAAGTATGAGCAGCGGGTATATCTGGTACAATCAGAGCCCGGAGTTTTATCTTGAATGTTTGGCCGGATATGGCTTTCAGATTAATAATGCGCGATTTTATGAAAAATGGATCAGTCCGACGAGTTTGCTTGGCGGCCCGTATTTTTCGCAGGACGTGCATTCGGCTTTTCATCGGCTTAGTATACAGCCATCTGTATTTTCAGGCAATTCGAAACGATGGGGCTTTTCGCTGAGAGCAGAATTGGTGTACTGCCCGTATTATTACTATAATTATGCAGTAGAATTTTACAATCCTGAAGAAACATGGTATAGCCCTGTAAAAAGCGATTATTACGATCGGATCACATTCTACGGCAAATGGTTTTCTGTTCTGACACCAGTTATTTCCTATCGGAACAAAACCGGAAAAACTCCTTATGGATTTTATTTCGGAGCAAATTTTACATCATTGGTAAAAAAGGAGTTTAATGATTTAACTAATTATGAAGAATATCTCTGGCCATATGTTCTGAAAAAGCATCCTGCCTCGGCAAGCATCATTTTTGGTTGTGAATACACATTTCCGATGAAATTAAAAAAATAATGATGATTAAAAATATTTTCCGCGTTTTCTTTTATTCAGGATTGTTTCTGCTTTTCTTTTTTTCCTGTTCGCCACTGGTGCAGAAAGCATATTTTGTCGAAAGCCCGAATGTGGCTTTATTTGATTCTGTTGGACAAACAAACCTGAATTTTTCGGGGCAGTATTTTTCTCACACGAATATTCAATTTTCGCAGTCTGTGTCGGCAAAAAGCGGATTTAATGCGAATATGCAAATATGGTACCCACAACGGGTTGCCAAATCCGCGGGCCTCAGTTATGTGTTTCCGCGCGATCCGCATCCATCTTATGCTATGGGATTTGGTGCAGGGTACGTATTTTATCATAGTAGCAAAAATCACTATTTTGAGTTCACTTCAAATTATGGATTTTTGAGAAATCGCACCAGAGTTGCCGATCGCTCACTGAGCCCCATAGCTGTGTTTGGGCTTGGAGGTCCATGGCTTTCGCAGGATGTCGATGCAACCTTTCATACAATAAGTCTTCAACCTTCTTTCTTTTGGAATGACAACGGTATTAAAACCGGCTTTGTTTTTCGCAATGAAGTGGTTTATATCCCTGATTACTACTATTTTTTTGAAGTTTCGGTGTACAATCCTGACTTGTACTATATAAGTAATACATTGCACGACGAAATTTCTTTATCCAATAAATGGGCAATGAATCAGCAGTTGTTCTTTGTATTCCGAAATCAGCGAAAGACCATATCGTGGGGCGTTCACACAGGCTTCAGTTGGTCTTTATACGCCATGCACAAGCAATATGATTTTACACATATTACCAATGAACTCAACGGTGTAGCTCCTACAAAAACGCCTCCTATGGCAGAATTTATTTTGGGCTTCGACGTAGGTGTAATCTGGTGAAGTATATTGAAATCTGAATTTGTATTTTTGCAATTAATCCGAATGAAATGAAAATCTCCGTCTATCACAATCCCCGTTGCCGCAAAAGCAGAGCTGGACTCGATCTTGTAAAAACCAAAAGCGATGACATTGAAATCATTGATTATTTGAATACGGGTATCAGTGCAGCTTGTATAAAAAAAATGGCGCAACAGCTGAATGTGAATATCACCGATATGGTGCGAACTCAGGAAGATTACTATAAGAAAGAACTGAAAGGGAAAAATTTCTCCGGCGAAGAATGGGCACAGATAATTTCCGAAAATCCAAAACTTTTAAAACGCCCGATTGTTGTGAAAGGCAATAAGGCTGCGATTGTTGAGACTGTAGACGACCTTGAGCGACTTTTTTAAGCAGTGAGCGGCTGCAAGTGCCGGCCGAAGCGTCGGAATGACCGGTGACCAGTGAGCAGTGAGTGGTGAGTTATTGGTTATGAGCCATAAGTTATGAGTTATAAGTTGTGTGCTTGCTCTGAAAGCTGACTACTGAACGCTGATTGCTGACAACTGAAAGCTGATTACTGACAACTGAGAGCTGACTGCTGAAAGCTAATTTGTAACTTTGTAACGTGTAATGTGTATCGATTGTAACGTCTGTAACGAGTAACGAAATGATGTGAAAATGTGGAGATGTGAAAATGTGTGAAGAGAGATTAGTCGCGAATTTCGTAACGATTGTAACTTTGTAACGTGTAACGTCTGTAACGATAAAGAATATGGAATACAGAAAAGAAAAAGACAGCATGGGTATTGTGAATGTTCCGGCCGATAAGTACTGGGGCGCACAAACGCAACGTTCGAAAGATAATTTCAGAATTGGCGGAACCCTGATGCCTGACGAAGTAATTGAGGCATTCGCTGTGTTGAAAAAAGCAGCGGCTATGGTCAATATGGACCTCGGAAAATTGTCTGCCGATAAAGCAACGTTGATTGCTCAGGTGTGTGATGAAATTACCGAAGGCAAGCTGCGCGACCAGTTTCCGCTGGTGGTATGGCAAACCGGCTCGGGAACTCAAAGCAACATGAATGTCAATGAAGTGATTGCAAATCGTGCACATGTGATGGCAGGCGGCAAGCTGAGCGACGAACAGAAAACACTGCATCCGAACGACGATGTAAACAAGTCGCAGAGCAGCAACGATACTTTCCCTACGGCCATGCATATTGCTGCGTATTCCATGTTGGTGCAGCATACCATACCGGCGCTTGAAAAGCTGCGCGACGCATTGCAAGCCAAAAGCGAAGCATGGAAATCCATTGTGAAAACGGGTCGCACTCATTTGATGGATGCCACACCACTGACGCTGGGTCAGGAGTTTTCGGGGTATGTGTCGCAGCTCGGTCATGGAATCCGCACTATCAAAAATGCATTGATGCATCTGAGCGAATTGCCTTTGGGCGGCACTGCTGTAGGGACGGGACTGAATGCGCCTGCCGGCTACGATGTGAAGGTGGCTGCAAAAATTGCCGAACTGACAAAACTGCCTTTCATTACTGCTGAAAATAAATTTGAATCGCTTTCGGCGCACGATGCTATTGTTGAAGCCAGCGGAGCATTGAAGACCGTTGCCGTAAGCCTCATGCACATTGCAAATAACATACGTTTGCTGGCAAGTGGCCCCCGATGCGGCATTGGAGAAATTCTACTTCCTGAAAACGAACCCGGTTCTTCCATCATGCCCGGCAAAGTCAATCCTACACAGCCCGAAGCGGTGACCATGGTGTGTGCACAAGTGATCGGCTGCGATGCAGCAATCACTGCAGGCGGCATGGGTGGCCATTTTCAGCTGAATGTGTTTATGCCGGTCATGATTTATAATTTTCTTTTTGCAGCACGGCTTATCGGCGACGCGTGTCATTCGTTCACCGATAACTGTGTAGCCGGCATTGAGCCTAATCTTGCAGCTATCAGAAAAAATCTGGATAGTTCATTAATGCTTGTGACTGCATTAAACACACATATTGGCTACGACAACGCAGCCATCATTGCAAAGAAAGCGCACAAGGAAGGAAAAACCCTGCGCGAAGCTGCCATTGAATCAGGGCTTGTGACACCGGAACAATTTGATGAGTGGGTCGATCCGGGGAAAATGGTGTAGTAAATTGTTTTTTAATTGTCATCAATGAATAAAAACAGCAACTCCGGAATTGAGCCAGAGCTGCTGTTTTGCAGAGATCATGTACAATGCAGATCAGAAATATGTATACGAGAAATTTATTTCCCGTTTTAATTTTCCAGTGGTGTAGGTATTTGTTTTTGTCAGCAGTCCCTGTGCGTTTTCTTCCGAAATAACATTATACGTGCATTGCAGCCCGTGTTTCTTCGAATAAATCCAGTTTTCGTATTTCAGCTGATTACCGTTTTCACTGGTAAGAGCACAATACCTGTATGTAATGATGTTCTTATCATTTGTTATAGTACTTTCATATTTCCTTCCATCGGAGCCATAGCGAAAGATCTGTGTTGTTGGATGTTTTCCTTCAGTGACAATTTTCACCGAATCGGCCATTCGTTCAGCCCGATACCAGACAGTGGTAGAAGTAAGTTCTCCTTTTTCGTTCACGGATTTTGTATAGCTCACAAAATGGCCATCAGCGCGCTCTTCGCGTACTCTGCACACCGTGGTTGTATCCTTACGTGCTGTCATTAATTCGCCTTCCGGCAAACAATCGTGATTCCAGGTGTGAATGAGTTTACCTTTACCATCATACAGATGCGTGGTTTGCAGTTTCATATCGCTGTTGAATGAATACGAAAAACGCTTGTCAATGCTGACTCCGTCTTTTTTATACACCACCTGTTCGGTAAGGTTTTTTCCGGTATACACGCATGTATATTTCGATTTCAGTTTGTCGTTTTTCCGGTATTCATAAGAAATAACATTTCTTGTACCCGGATCATATTTTTTATCGAGCTGATACAGCACTTTTCCTTTGTCATTTGAAATTTTCTTCTGTTCTACCATGCCGCTGTCGTTCAGAACAAAGCTGTATTTGCGCACCAGTTGCCCTTTTGTGTCATATTCTTCTTTCTGAATGGTCTCACCTTTTTTGTTCAGTGTGAACACTGTTTTCAGCGTGGCTTTCTCAGGATTTCCTTTTTTGAAAGTCGTGGTGGTTTCCGTAATGGTTTTCACTTTGTTGTCAACCCGGTTCTTCTGCACATCGGTATTCAGATAGTTTCCTTCATATTCATACGGGTTGGAGGTGTAATAATACTCGCGTGTTTGTGCATCAACGATGCAGGCCAGCGATAACAGAAAGATAAAGATGGTGCTTTTCATAAAAAAATAATTTGTTAAGACAAACGTTGCCATTTTATCGCTTATTGCCTGCGATGTTGCTATTTTTTTAAAAAAGTTGACGAGAAATTCCGAACATCGCACTGCAACTGAATTGTATAAAGTCCATCCGCCAGCAATGATGTATTTATTTTCACAATATTTCCATCGAAGTCCGATTTTGCACTGATTTTTTTACCTGTCGCATCATAAACCGATACAACAACAATGTTGTTTTTAATTTCATCCGGAATGGTCACAAACAGCTCATTGGAACAAGGATTCGGATATAAAGAAAGTTCAGGCAGATTTGAATTTTCAATTCCGACATCAATAATATCTGCCGGCAGAACCAGCATCGAAGGCGATAGGCCATGGCACAAAACCCGGTTGTGCGCTACTGTTGTGTCTCCAGCCACATACATCGGGCCTCCGTCATTCATATTATTATTAAAGCGTGGATAGTTCGAAGACGTGATGTCGAGCCGGATCCGATGTCCTGCCAGAAAAGTGTGCGAAGTCGGATTAAGTTCAATTTCCAGTTGATAAATATTTAAGCTGTCGGTAAAAAATGTGGTGTCACTTGTTGTATAACCCTCTCTGAATCGTGCTCTGCGAATACCATCCACCAGCAGCATCGATCGGCCATCGGGATAAACATCGGTCAGTCGTGCTGCAAAATCCACGTCTTTGCAATCGGACTGTACCTGCAGAATGACCCGCGGATATCCCTGCACTGTTGCATCAGCCTCGAGTACAGGAGTTGTAAATACCAGAATATCGCCACGACTTTCCACTACCGGAGCCTGGTCGTATGGTCCCTGCACCATGTCGGCACGCAATGTCGGACCGCCAACCGTTGGCGATGGATCACGTGGATCGTAACTGAACCCTCGGTTTCCGAACCACCCTGATGGTAAAACCGGCTGTAGCGACAGGTCTTCGTGCAGATACAGATTGGTTTCCGATATTCCGCTCTGTGGCCAGTTTTCAATGTGCTGCCAGGTGTTCACACCCATCTGAAAATTAGTAATGGTGCTGAGTGTGTCGTATCCGTTTGCTTCGCCGAGCAAATAAAATTTCAGAAAGCGCATGGCGAGTGAATCCGAAACGCCGGCTGCCATGGGGTAGGAGAGTTGTCCGGCCGAATCAGTGCCCACATATGCAGCGCCGTGTCCACCGTGAACCCAGGGGCCCATCAGCAGTTTGTGCTTGTCGCGTACCGCTGCCGGCGACGATGTACGTATGGCATCAAAAAAGTCCAGCATCACATCGGTATTGTGATCGTACCAGCCACCAATCATCAGCAGCGGAATCTGTATGGAATCGGGATAAAAATTGGTGGTTTCGGAATAGCTCCAAAGCAGGTTGTAATGCGGATTTGCATATAGTACGCCGGACATACCAAAACCTAGTCCGTCCAGCTGATCGATGTATTCATCGCGCGCCACGCCTCCGGGAAAATATTCCAGATAGTTGTACTGGGGCCCAGCAACAAGCGGTACAGCACATACCAGATGCGGTGGATTTTTTTTCGCGGTCATGTATTGCACGCGTCCCAGCGCCGATGGCCCCCAGGTAGCCACCTGTCCGTCGCACCAGCTCTGCGATGCAATCCATTCAACGGCATCGTAACCGTCGGCACCGCGATCGGGAGAGGCTACGCAGGCCGCTGCTGAACCGTAAAAGCAACGCCAGTCGAGAATCACATAGGCAAACGGACTAGCATCAATCGCAGTTCCGATCAGCGGTAGCCCAAAGTGGTACCAAAGCCGGTTGTAGGGTGTCTGTACCAGAATAACCGGATACGAAACACCTCCGGTGGTGTCGGGTAAATAAATATCGGCAGCCAGTTTTTTGCCGTCCCGCATGGGAATGCTGTCAACAGCTGGCGTCAGTACCTGCGATGATAGTTGAATGACCATCAGAGTAAACAGCAGTGTCAGAAGATTAGTTTTCACAGTAAATGATTTGGATAAAGGTAGTAATTATTATAAAAATCCGTGTATAAAAAAAAGCTCCTGAAGAGGAGCTTTCAAATATTTTGAGTCGGTGCTTATCGCATGTCGTTGATGGTGATTCCGGGATAATCTTCTTTGTGGAAAGTCCAGCGGGAATCATGCACATTTGGATTTTCGACAAATTTATTCACTGTATATGTATAAGTCGTTCCGTTTTTATCGTAAATGGTTGACGTATACAGCATGTTGGTGCTTTTGTTGATTTCGAGTCTGACTTTATAAAACGATTGGGTAGCAACAGGTGTCAGATCGAGGGTTTGGATAATGTAGCCGGCTTTCGGAGCTTCTTTGATGAATTTGGCTTTATAATTATCACTATAAGATGTAAGCATTTTGCTCGGTGTATTCTGATTATTCGGATCAGCGCTATTGATCTGTACTTCGTTATCTTCCTTAAATACAGTCCAGATGGTGGTGCCATCGCAGATGATGAGCTGATCGGCAATATAAAGTCTGTATTTATCACCTTTAATATAAATGCTGCCGGTTTTCGTTTCTTTAATACTTTCGGCAGTATTTTCCATGGTGTACGAGAATTCGAACTTCATGGTGGTCAGTGCGTTCATTTTTTTGCTCAGCGCATCAAGGATGGCTTTTGCTTTTTCGTCGGTTTGGGCGTTGGCTGCGAAAACAGAAGTGAGCATTACGCAGACCAGTAATAAAATCTTTTTCATACTACAGAAATTTAAAGGGCAAATTTAGTCAAGGTTTTTCAATAACTGTTCCAAATTTTCCGGATCTTTAATCAACACATCGCGGGGTTTGCTTCCCTGAGGCGGGCCTACAATGCCTGCACCTTCCAGTTGTTCAATGATCCGGCGTGCACGGGCAAACCCGATGGTAAGTTTTGTTTGCAGCAACGAAGTGGAGCCTTGTTGTAAAGTAACTACTATTCGGGCGGCATCAGCAAACAGTTTGTCTATATTTTTCAGGTCGGTATCCTTGACGACACCGTCTTTTTCAAGAATTGGCTCCGGAAGCTCGTATACATGCGGATATCCTTGCTGGGCACCGATAAAATCGACCATGGCCTCAATTTCGGGTGTATCAACAAAGGCGCATTGCAGACGCAACATGGTACTGCCGTGCGAATACAGCATATCGCCCATGCCAATCAGCTGATCGGCGCCGTTCATATCCAGAATGGTGCGGCTGTCAACTTTCGAAGAAACTTTAAAAGCAATACGTGCCGGGAAATTGGCTTTTATTTTTCCGGTAATCACATCAACCGACGGGCGCTGGGTGGCGACAATCAGGTGAATACCCACAGCCCGCGCCAGCTGCGCAATTCGGGCGACCGGTAACTCAACTTCTTTTCCGGCAGTCATTATCAGATCGGCAAATTCATCAATAACCAAAACAATATACGGCATATATTGATGTCCGTCGTTGGGATTCAGGCGGCGTTCGAGAAACTTGTGATTGTATTCGATGATGTTTTTGCAACCGGCATTTTTCAGCAGATCGTAACGCCCGTCCATCAGCTGGGTAAGTGAGGTGAGGGTTGCAATTACTTTGGTCACATCGGTAATGATGGCTTCTTCCGAATCGGGCAGTTTTGCCAGAAAATGCTTGTCGATTTTGGCATACAAAGCCAGCTCTACTTTTTTCGGATCGACAAAGACAAATTTCAGTTGACTCGGATGTTTTTTATACAGCAGGCTGCAGATAATGGCATTCAGTCCGACCGATTTTCCTTGTCCGGTAGCACCGGCAATCAGCAGGTGGGGCAGTTTTGCGAGGTCGGCCACAAAAGCTTCGTTGGTGATGGTTTTGCCCATGGCAAAAGGAAGCTCGGCCTTTGATGCAGTAAATTTTTCGTTTTCGAGCAAAGAACGCAACGACACCGTTTCGCGCGAAATGTTGGGCACTTCGATACCGATGGTGCCTTTGCCCGGAATCGGAGCAATGATACGGATTCCCAAAGCAGCCAGACTCAGCGCAATGTCGTCTTCCAGATTTTTGATGCGGCTGATACGCACACCGGGAGCCGGCACAATTTCGTACATGGTCACCGTTGGTCCGATGGTCGCTTTAATCTGGCTGATTTTAATATCGTAGTTGTTGAGCGTTTCAACAATGCGGTTTTTATTGTGTTCGAGTTCTTCGCGGCCCACTTTACTGTCGCCCGTACCGCGGTCAATCAGCAGGGAAGTAGGTGGAAATTCGTACATACTCAGATCTTTGGTCGGATCGTACAGGGTATCCAAACCAAGGTGTTCGGGAATATCCTGATCTGTATTATTGCCATTCACCGGATCGGGCGCAGTTTCAATCACAAAGGCAATTCCGTCGCCGGTTTTCTGTTTTTGTTCTTCTTCCTGCGCTTTAATGATATCGTTAATAGGCAATTCAATTTCAGGTGATTCGTTGGCTTGAACCGGCTCTTCGTGGACCGGTGCTTTTTCAATAATTTCAAAAGACTGGTCTTTCTGAACCGGATCAACAATCAGCTCCTGATGATCGGCAGTACTTTTTTCATCTTTCTGAAAAATTGAAAAGTTTGAATCATCTTGTTCCCGTTCATCAGAACCAGTTGCATCAGATTTTATGAAATTGGCTTCAGCTGAGACTGATTCATCGGTTTCAGCGTCATCAGTCTTACGGAGTTTAAGTTCATGTAATTTAATACCGGTAATGGAAGAAGCATAAGCAACAAAAACGACCAGCAGAATTACAATAAGACCGAAATTTCCGATTACGCTGCTGATCCAGTCGCGCATTTGCCAGCCAAACAGGCCGCCCCAGATGACGGATCCTGAGTTTGGAGAAACTGCGGACATAAAGACCGACAGCCAGAGGGTGGTACCGAGCAGGAATAGCACACTGTCCCAGAAACGGATTGCTTTGACATTGAGCAGCAGCAAGCCACCGTTTCCGATGAATATGGTAATGAGAAATGATGCGAGCCCGAACCATTTTTTAATAAACAGATAACCGAACCA